>Ga0193753_10000089_pt1 | contig 83035 bp, 69 predicted proteins | sample H1c2metaG_FD_144925 | JGI IMG/M metagenome (GOLD analysis project Ga0193753, IMG submission 144925) | Soil microbial communities from a riparian zone of the East river system, Colorado, United States - H1c2 | ecosystem: Environmental > Terrestrial > Soil > Riparian zone | place: USA: East...
CGGCTCGAAATCGGCTTTCGTTCGGTACGAGCCGCTAGATTTGGAGTATGCCACCTTCCCCTGCTGCGCCGCCTGCTTCCCGGCTTAGTACGGCGGCCGCGCAGGCCATTCGCGCGGCCATTCGCCTGGCTGGCGGACGCGAGGTGTGCTTCGTGTCGACGCTCGACTCGAACGGCGTGGTGCAGACCGCTCGCGTCGTCTCGCGGGGCGACATCCGCAGCGTGCTCGCACTTCCAGGATTTGCTACGCGCGGGGAACTGCTCATTCACAACCACCCGTCCGGCCTGCTCGAGCCGTCGGGTCCGGATCTCGAAATCGCCGCACGATTCGCCGACGACGGCGTCGGATTCGCGATCGTCAACAATGGCGCGACCGACCTCTACGTTGTCGTCGAAGTGCCGACGCGCGCCGAATTCCGTCCGCTGTCCTTCGAGCGGATCGATCACGATTTGGGTCCCGACGGCGGCGTCGCGTCAGAACACGCGCGCTATGAGGACCGTCCGAGCCAGCGCGCGATGGCCGTGGAGATCGCGCGCCTCTACAACGACGGCGGCGTGGGACTTCTCGAGGCGGGCACGGGTGTCGGAAAATCACTCGGTTACCTCGTTCCGGCGCTGCGTTGGGCGGCGGCCAACGGCGAGCGCACCGTCGTGTCGACGAATACGATCAACCTGCAGGAGCAGTTGGTCGGAAAGGATTTGCCGTTCCTCGCGCGCGCATTCCCCGATCAAAAGGTGCGCTTCGCGCTCCTCAAGGGCTGGCGCAACTATCTCTGTCTCGTTCGGCTCGAGCAGGCGCGGGCGTCGGGCCACGCGTTGTTCGACGACGGCGTGCAGACTGAGCTCGATTCGCTGCAGGCTTGGTCGGAGCGCACGACCGACGGATCGTTGAGTGATCTCACAACAGCGCCGCGCCCCGAGGTCTGGGATGAAGTCGCGGCGGAACCGGATCTCTGCCAGCGCGCGCAGTGTCCATTGTACAACAAGTGCTTCTTGTTCAAGGCGCGGCGTGAGGCGGCGCAAGCGGACGTCATTGTCGTCAATCATCATTTGCTCTTGTCCGATCTCGCGGTTCGGCGCGCGTCGGGCAATTGGGGCGAGTCGGCGGTGCTGCCCGCGTACACTCGGCTCGTGATCGACGAAGGGCATCACCTCGAAGACGCGGCGGCCACGCATTTAGGGTCGAATGTGTCGCGGCGGTCGTTGTTACGATTGTTCAATCGACTCGACCGGCGTGGACGCGGCCTGCTGTCGGCGCTCATCGCTCGACTGATGTCCGGCGGCGACGACCTGCTCACGACGGCGAGTCTCGATCTGGTGAACACGCGACTGTCTCCCGCTGTCCATGCCGTTCGCGACAAGAGCGGTTTGTTGTTCGATCTCCTCGACGTGTTGCTCCAGGAGAGTGGAGATCCCGTCCTTCGCCTGACGGACGACTTCGCGACGCACGCGATTTGGAAAGCCGGCCTGCGCGTCGCACTCGAAAACACGGCGGGCGAAATCGAGATGCTCGCCGAGGGGTTGGAGTTGGTTCGTGAACGATTAGAGAGTGCTGATCGCACGGACGAAGGCGTCATGCCGCTGCTCAACGAAATGCGCGCCGTGGCTCGCCGGCTGCAGACGGCCGGAGACGGATTGCGACGCGCGCTCGATCCGGCGCCAGGTGAGCCGACGGTGCGATGGATCGAGGCGCGCGGTCGGGATCGCGCGGTGAGCGTCGCCACCGTACCGCTCGATCTCGCGCCGATCCTCCGCGAGGATTTGTTCAAGCGCTCGGCGACGACGGTCGTCACCAGCGCCACGTTGGCGACGGATGGGCGTTTCAATTTCCTCGTGCGGCGACTCGGCCTCGATGATCCGGAGCTCGAGCCGCGAACGGGGATTTATCCGTCGCCGTTTCGGTATCGCGAGCAGGCAATTCTCGCCGTGCCGAGTGACGTCCCCGCGCCGAATGTGAATGCATCGGGGCACTTTTCGGCGCTCACACGCGTGACGATGGATCTCGCCGACGCGGCGAACGGCGGAATGTTCGTGCTGTTCACCAGCCATCGCGATGTGCGTGCGATGGCGACGGAATTGCGCGCCCGCGGGGCGGAGCGGCGTTGGCCGGTGCTCGTGCACGGCGACGAATCGCGCGATGCACTGTTGGCTCGGTTCCGGGACGCAGGCTGTGCAGTGCTACTCGGCACGGCGTCGTTCTGGGAGGGCGTGGATGTACCTGGCGACGCGCTTCGCGCGCTGCTCATCGCGAAGCTTCCGTTTCGTGTGCCGACCGAGCCCATCACGGCGGCACGCTGCGAGTCGATCACCGCGCGCGGCGGCGATCCGTTTCGCGAATACATGCTTCCGCACGCTTCGCTCAGACTCAAACAGGGATTCGGGCGACTCGTGCGTTCGAGCGTGGATCGCGGAGTGGTCGTCATCGCCGATCCACGCGTGGTAACGAAGAACTATGGCCGCGGATTGATGGAGGGTCTGCCGCCGGCAAAACGGCTCATTGGGCGGTGGGCGGACCTGATTGGGCCGATCCGGGACTTTTATCGCGCAAAGGAGAGTACTGCCATCGATGCTCTGCGATCCGACGGGCAAGCGAGGGGCGACACACAGGAAGTTGTGATGGTCAAGTCTGGCGTCGAGCCGCCGGTGTCCACAGTCTAAGAGCAACCGCGAAGTGAACCCACTCGCCAAACCCTTCACGCACCAGCCATGAACCGCCCTGGAAAAATTGTTTGCGTTGGACGCAACTACCGCGATCATGCCAAGGAGATGGGGAATGACGTCCCCAAAGAGCCGCTAATTTTTCTAAAGCCCTCGTCGAGCATCATCGCCAATGGCGATGCCATCCTTCTTCCGGCTCAGTCCTCGCAGGTGGAGCATGAGGGAGAGATCGGCGTCATCATCGGTCGCACGCTTCGGCGCGTATCAGTAGAGGAAGCACAGAGCGGCATCGAGGGGATCGTGGCGGCTAACGACGTGACCGCTAGGGACTTACAGCGGTCTGATTCACAGTGGACACGCGCAAAGGGCTTCGATACGTTCTGCCCGCTGGGCCCCGTGGCGAAGCCTCCTGCTGACCTTTCCGGGCTCACCGTGGTGACTCGAGTGAACGGCGTCGAGCGGCAACGCGGGCTCGCCTCAGACATGGTCTTCTCGATTCCGGACGTGCTGTCGTTTATCTCTCATGTGATGACTCTCGAGCCTGGCGATCTCGTTTTGACTGGAAGTCCTGCCGGAGTGGGGAAACTCTTGGACGGGGATGAGGTAGAAGTGGAAGTACTCGGCGTCAGCCGAGTGCGAAACCCTGTGACCGCTGGAGCCTAGTGCCGAAGATCGCTTCACGGTTTCCGACGCTGCCCGAGTACCCGCTGGCGACCATTCCGCAGAAGAAGCGGGAGCTCGTGGCGCGGGGCGTCGACGTGATCGATCTGGGCGCCGGTGACGCGGACCTTGCTCCGCCACCGAAGGCCCTCGAGGCGCTCGAGGCTGCGTCGCACACGCCGGCGATGAATCGATATGGATTTGGCCTCGGCCTCGTGTCCTACCGAGAGGCGATCGTCGCATGGATGCAGAAGCGCTTCGGCCTGCGGTTCAATCCGCTCACCGAAATCGTTCCGCTGATCGGGTCCAAAGAAGGCATTTCGCACCTCGCGCTGGCCTACCTCGAACCGGGCCGTGTCGGGATCATTCCTGAGCCTGGGTACAACGCGTATCAAGGCGGAACGTTGCTCGCCAGCGGAGAGGCGTATCGGTACGCGCTCCGCCCGCGTACCAATTTTCTCATCGATCTGGATGACGTGCCGAGCGACGTGCTGCGTCGTACCGGCATTCTCTACCTCAATTATCCCAACAACCCAACGGCCGCCGTTGCGCCGCGCGACTATCTCGAAAAAGTGGTCGCGCGCTGCCGTGAGCTCGACATCCTGCTCGTCTACGACAACGCGTATTCCGAGCTGGCGTTCGACGGCTACGTGCCGCCGAGTATTTTCGAAATCGACGGTGCGCGCGACGTGGCGATCGAATTTCATTCGCTGTCGAAGACATACAACATGACGGGCTGGCGATGCGGTTGGGCGGTGGCGTCGCCAGAGATTTCGTCGGTGTTGACCAAGGTGAAGTCGTTCACCGACACGGGTCAGTTCATGGCGGTGCAGGCGGCCGGTGCGGCGGCATTAGCAAGTTATGATGACTTCGTGCCGGGTAACGTCGCCATCTTCAAAGCACGTCGCGATGCGGCGGTCACGGCGTTTCGTGCCGCGGGATTTTCTTGCGACGTGCCGCTTGCCACGATGTATTTGTGGATCGCGCTTCCCGACGGCGTGCCGAGTGCGTTGTTCGCCGATCGGCTGCTCGAGGAGGAAGGCGTCGTCGTGATGGCTGGTTCCGGATTCGGCGCCGGCGGCGAGGGATTCTTCCGTATTTCGTTCATCACATCGCCCGAACGAATCGCTGAAGCCGCGGTTCGCGCCGGCCGCGTGCTGGCGTCAATGGGTGTGGAGGTCGGATGAACCAGACGATCTACGCGAAACGGCGAGCGTCCAAGTCGTCGATTGCAATCTCGGTCGTAGTGCATTTGATCGTGATTGCGATGATCGCGTCGATCACGTTCCGATATCCGCTGTCGGCGATCTTCGGTCTCGACAAGAAAAAGGATCAGACGGAACGCATTCAATACGTGCAGGTGCAGCCGCGGCAGATCGCAAATGTCGGCAACGGCGCTCAAGTCAAGGAAAAGCCCAAGAAGGCAGCCAAGCCGGCGCCACTGTTGGCACCGTCGATCATCCCGAGCGCGCTGCCTCCGATTCCGCCGCCGTCAGTGAGCGCAGGCGCAATTTCTGGAACGGGCGCGGGAAGCGGCGGAGCCTCGGCGGGCGTGGCGACCGGCGTGGAACCGACGATGCCGGACTCGCGCATCGATCTTCGCCCGAGCACACTCCGGGTTCCAATGTCCGTCTCGGAACGAAATGACAGCGCCGTGAAAGCCATCTTCATGGCGTACCGCGAAGCCGAAGTCGCGTTGGAGGCGAATCGCGGCCGCAGCCCGAAAGATTGGACCATGGAGCACAACGGCCAGAAATTCGGCCTCGACTCTCAGTACATCTATCTCGGCAAGTTCAAAGTGCCGTCGGCCATCCTGGCCGCGCTTCCATTCAATTACGCCGGCGTTGACGGAACTCGAATCATTCAGTCGCGCAACGCTGACTGGATTCGCAACGACATCCAGAGCCACTCGCAGGGCATGAGTGAAGACGACTTCCGCGCCGCGGTCAAGCGGATTCGCGAACGGAAGGATCGAGAGAGAAAGGACGCCGAGGAGAAGGCGAAACCGACGATCGTGCCCTAGGGCTAGACGGCCGGCTGTTCCTCGAGCGAGAACGTCGGCGCGGGCTCCTGTTCCCAGTACGGCCGAAACACCCCACAGACGACGCCGAGGACCGCGAAATCGTCTTTCGGACCGACCTCGATCGCCCCGTCACCGTCGTTCGCCGGTTCGAGGATCACCGTGGTTCCGCGATGCGTGAGCGTTTTCACAGTGGCTTCGTCGCCAATGCGAGCGCCGATGATATCGCCGTCCCTGGGGGAGGCGGACGGCGAGATCATGACGTAGTCGCCGTCGAGGATGCCGCGGCCGATCATGCTGTCGCCGGAGACCTTGAGACAAAACACGTCCTCGCCCGGAAGAAAGCGGCGGTCGACGGTGATGAATCCCTTGCGATGCTCGGCGAGGAGCGCCGGTGCACCGGCGTGGATGCGGCCGTAGTAGGGAATGGGCTGCGTCGCTCCGGCCGCGGCGAAGCCAATGAGGCGGACGCCGCGCGACCGCGACTCATCCCGCTCGATATAGCCCTTGTTCTCGAGCGCATGCAACAAGTCTGAAACCGTCTTCGTCGACTTGATGCGGAATTTGCGCGCGATCTCGCGGATGCTGGGCTGGTACGTGTTTTCCGCGAGAAAGTCTATCATGTAGTGATAGACTCGTTTTTCCAGCTGCGTGAGTGGCTCCGACATGGGCCCCCGTCAGCGTTACGAGGACATTGGGGCATTTCAACTTGCTGAAAAGACCCGCGCGTCCTGACCGACGCCCAATGTATGTCCACCGAGGTCAACCGGTCAACGAAATTTCTCAGGTGTTGCGGGTGATGTAACGCACAGCGGCGTCGAGCCGCCCGAGCGAGCGGTCTTTCCCCAGCACGACGAGAACGTCAAAGATTCCCGGGCTGGCGGCCGATCCGGTGAGTGCGACCCGCAGCGGCTGGAAGATCTTGCCGGCGCCCACGCCCCGCGCCTCGGCAAATGCGCGCAATGCCTCCTCGAGCACCGGCGCGTCCCACGCGGCCACCGTCGCAAGCGCGTCGCGCGTCGCCTGGAGAAGCTCCACTGAGGCGTTGGCATCCTTCCACGCTTTCGCGACCGCGTCGGCGTCGTACTCGATCGTCTCGCGAAGATACGGCGCCATTTGACGGACCAAATCGTCGACCGTTCGTGCGCGCACCTTGAGCAGATCGATCAGGGTGAAGAACCAGGTCTCGCGCGACGAGAGGTCGGCGACCGTCGACAGCTCGGCGGCGACCACGTCGCGCATGACCAGCGGGGCGAGTGACGCGGCCGGCATCGTCGCCATGTGCTGGCCGTTCATCCACTCCAGCTTCTTCGTGTCGAAGATCGCCGCGTTTTTCGACAACGCGCCAGTCGAAAACAGCTCGATCATTTGCGGGACGGTCATCACCTCGATGTCGTTGCCCGGCGACCAACCGAGCAGCGCCAGGAAATTGAGCATCGCCTGCGGCAGAATTCCCATGTGCTGGTAGTCGCCGACGGCCGTCGCGCCGTGGCGCTTGCTGAGCTTCTTGCCGTCCAAGCCGTGGATCATCGGCAGGTGCGCGAACTGCGGCAGCGGCGCGCCCAGCGCTTCGTACAATAAGATTTGTTTGGGCGTATTCGAAATGTGATCGTCGCCGCGCATCACGAGCGTGATGTGCATGGCAATGTCATCCGACACGACCGCGAGATTGTAGATCGGCGTCGCGTCGGAGCGGAGAATGATGAAGTCGCCCTCGCCGATGTCCTTGTTGGCAAAGGTGATTTTGCCGTGGACCAAATCGGTCCACGACGTCTCGCCGGGCGGCATGCGAAAGCGCACGACGAATGGCGTGCCGTCGGCGACGCGTCGCGCGACTTCGTCGGCGGGCAGCCGGTCGCAGCGCCCGTCGTATCTAAACGCCTCGTGATTGGCCTTCGCCGTCTCTCGTTGCTCGTTCAACTCCGCCTCGGTGCAGAAACAGCGGAACGCCTTTCCGTCGGCGAGCAGTCGATTGGCGTCGGCGCGATGCCGCTCGAGGTTTGCGCCCTGATACACGACGTCCTCGTCCCATTGCAATCCGAGCCACTCGAGACCGTCGAAGATCGCGCGCGTGCTTTCGTCGGTGCTGCGCGCGCGGTCGGTGTCCTCGACGCGAAGAAGAAACTGTCCGCCGTATTTCTTGACGAACAGCCAGTTGAGGAGCGCGGTTCGCGCGCCGCCGACGTGGAGGTAGCCGGTGGGTGACGGTGCGAAACGGAGACGGTGAGACGAAGGCGCGGACATGAAATGAGTAGTCGCGGTCGACCAGCCCGGTGGAACGAGCTGAATTTCCGGGGGTGAATGCGCGAGAGCCCGCCAAACGGCGGGCTCTCGTGTGGTACGGGAGAGGAGGGATTCGAACCCTCGATACAGGTTTTAGCCCGTATAACGGTTTAGCAAACCGCCGCCTTCAGCCTCTCGGCCACCCCCCCCAAACGTTGCCAAATCGCCAAACCATCTTCGACGCGCGCCCGCAGCGGTCGAACAGTGCGATGCGACGACCGAACTTTGAAGCTAAACGGCGGGAGCTACGTCCGCCACTATCGGGACTCGGCGCGATGTTACGGGGCATTGCCGGGCAGAGTCGATTGACCATGCTGCCCTTTCTCTATGTGATCTTCATTCTGTCCGGCGCCGCTGGCCTGATCTACGAGTCCATCTGGACCAGGTATCTGGGTCTGTTCGTGGGACACAGTGCGTATGCGCAGGTCATCGTCCTGGTGATTTTCCTCGGCGGCATGTCGCTCGGGGCGCTGCTTGTTGGACGTCACACGGAGCGCTTGCGGCGGCCACTCTACTGGTATGCAGGCGTCGAGCTGGTCACCGGCCTGATCGGCCTCGTATTCCATGATGTTTTTGTGGCGACGACCAGTTTTGCATACGCGCACGTGTTTCCCTCGGTGGGCCTCGGCGTGTCTCAGACGATCATCAAATGGGGCCTCGCCAGTCTCCTGATCCTGCCGCAGTCGATCCTCCTCGGCATGACCTTCCCGCTGATGAGCGCCGGTGTGGTTCGCCGAGTGCCGGAGCAGGCGGGACGAGCGCTGGCGACGTTGTATTTCGCCAATAGCCTGGGAGCCGCCGGCGGTGTTTTGGCCGCGGGGTTCTGGCTCGTTGCGTTGGCCGGCTTGCCGGGGACGCTCGTCGCCGCGGCGATCATCAACATTCTCGTAGCGGCGGCGGTCGTCGTCGCGCTTCGGTCGGCTCACGCTGCTGAACCGGAGACGCCGACCGCGGCGGTCGCTGCGCCTGATGTCTCGGGGCTCTCGCGGCCGCGTCTGTGGCGCCTGTTGCTTGCCGTCAGCTTTGGTACGGCGCTTTCGAGTTTCATCTACGAGATTGGTTGGATTCGCATGCTCGCGCTCGTGCTTGGAAGCGCGACCCATTCGTTCGAGCTGATGCTCTCGGCGTTCATCCTCGGTCTCGCGCTGGGTGCGCTCTGGGTGCGGCGTCGAGCCGACGCTCGCGCCGACTCGCTTCGATTGTTAGGGTTTGTGCAATTGGCGATGGGATCGTTGGCCATCGCGACGCTTCCCGTGTATCTGGCGTCGTTTCACTGGATGGTCGACATCCTGGCCGCGTTCGCGAAGACGCCCGAGGGTTACACGGCGTTCAGCGTCGCGCGCTACGCGATCTGTCTGGCCGTCATGTTGCCCGCGACATTCTGCGCCGGGATGACGCTGCCGCTCATCACGCGCGTGCTCGTCGGCGCCGGAGTGGGTGAACGGGCGATCGGACAGGTGTACGGTGTGAATACGTTCGGCTCGATCGTGGGCGCGGGCTTCGCGGGACTCGTGCTGATGCCGCTGCTCGGGCTCAAGTGGTTGCTCATCGCGGGCGCGTCGGTGGACCTCGTGCTCGGTGTCGTGTTACTCGCATCGGACGGCCGTCAAATTTTCACGCACGCGAAACGATGGCCGCAGATCGTGCTCGCGGCGGCTGCAGCGATCTTTGTCGTCGTGACTGCACTTCGGACCGATTTCGATCATACGGTGCTCACGAGCGGTGTGTACCGCTATGGCACGGTACAAGCGCCAGGATCGCGCAAGATCGTGTTCTACAAGGACGGCCGCACCGCAACGGTGAGCATGCGTCGCTTGCTTGATACGGGCGGGCTGATGCTCGGTACGAACGGCAAGCCGGATGCGTCGCTAGGGCCCGAGTGGCTCAGCAACGCCGTTCCGACGGAGCGCACAGCCTTCACGCACGATGCACCGACGCAACTCTTCGTGCCGCTCGTCGCACTCGCGCACATCCCGCAGGCGCGCGAAGCGGCGGTGATCGGATTTGGATCGGGGATGACATCACACGAGCTGCTCGGGAGTCCGAACCTCCAGCATCTGGCGACGATCGAGATCGAACCGGAGATGATCAAGGCGTCGCGCAATTTCTTTCCGGCGAACCGGCGCGCCTACGAGGATCCACGTTCGACCTTCGTGATCGACGATGCTCGCGCATACTTCGCATCGCGCGCCAAGAAATTCGATCTGATCGTGTCCGAGCCGTCGAACCCATGGGTGTCGGGCGTATCCGGCTTGTTCACCACGGAGTTTTACACGCGGATCAAAGGGTATCTCACGCCCAACGGCGTCTTCGCTCAATGGCTGCATCTCTACGAGATCGACGACGGCTTGGTCCTCGGTGTGATCGCCGCTTTGTCCGAGAATTTTCCAAACTACTCGATATTTCAGATCTCAAATCGCGACATCCTCATCGTCGCCACAGCAGGCACCCTCGCTCAGCCGAATTGGTCGATCTTCCAGTATCCGGAGATCGCGAAAGATCTGGCGCGCGTATGGCCGATCACTCCGCACACCATGGAAACACTGCGTGTCGCCGACAATCGCTCGCTCGATCCACTGGTGCATGCCCAGGGCGTGGCGAATTCCGACTTCTATCCGACGCTCGATCTGAACGCCGAACGTACTCGATTCCTCAAGAGCGAAGCGACGGGGTTTGCCGGACTCGCGGGTAGCCGCGTGAACTTTGCGGCGATGGTGGACGGACGCAGAAACGGTCTCGGCGATTCGTATGCCGTCGTGAGTGGAATTCCGCGTCTCTCAGCTATGGCGGTGGCTGCCGGGATGCGCAATGGCGATGCGCGCGAGGGGCGATTCGTCACCATTTCCTCGGCGCGAAAGCAAATGCTCGACGACGAACTGGCATCGGGCCGAGCGCCGGGAGATTGGCGCGTTTGGGTTGAATCCGTCGTGGGCGTGGAAGAGGCGTTTCATGGCGGAATGGCCGGCGTGGCCGACTCGGCGTTTTACAATTCTCTTCGCCGCTATCTCGTGCGAGCGAACGCGCCGCCACTGGCTCGGCAGTCGATCGACTTCATGCACGGACTCGCCGCGTGGGACTACGAGGAGGCGTCGCGTGCCGCTGACCCGCTCATGATCGCGGCGGCGCGTGGCGAGTTGTGGCTGGACGCTGACGTTCTTCGTGATGGTGTGGTGATGTCCAAGTTGGCGACAGGGAACCGACCGGCGGCGCGCGAGGCCTTCCGACAACTCATATCGCAGTCGGCGCGCAGTATTACGGATCTGCGAACACGCATGCTGTTCGCATACATCGCCGATACGTCGGACGCGCGCGTTGTGGCCGCGCGCCCGTAAGGCAATCGTCGGATGCACCATCCCGGTACCTAACGATCGTGGGTAGTCGGAGCGTTGGTTCTCGATCTGTCGACCGTTGCGGCCTGCCGGTCGCGCACGGGACTCGCCGTCCGCTGGCGGCGGCCTGCTTCAGATTGACCCTAGGAGCTACGATGACGATCAGATCTCTTTGCTTCTCGATAATGTTTGGGGCCACCGCGCTCTGGCCATCGATCGGCGCCCAGGCCACACAGCGTCAGCAGGATCTCGCCGCGTTATTGCAATCGTCTGATCCGTTGATCCGGGCGTCTGCGTTCGAGACGTTGCACCAAGAGCCACATAGCTTTGCTACATCAGCTATGGCGGCGAGACTCGCCGATCTGCTTGAGCGAGAGAACCAACTCATTTCCATCACGACGCGCGAATCGAACGGGAACGTCGGCCTCGTGGACAAATACTCGGAAGGCTTTGGCGAATACTTGTCAGACCTGGCCGTCGAATGTTTCGCACATTGCGACATGCGGAATGCGAAGACTGTCGTGGCACTCGCCGATGCATTTCCGGCGGAAAATCCCTATGCGCGACAACTCGCCGCCGAACATGGTCCGGAATTGCTGTTCAGCATTCTTGAAAGAGCACGGAGCGGCGAGCCTGACGACAAATGCGATGCGGTTGCCATGCTCGGCAATATTGCAGTAGGCAGTCGCACACTTTCTGATCGGCAAACGGCCACCATCGACAGTGCGCTAATTGCCTCTCTCAACGATCGACCTGAAACAACGCTTCCAGCAGCCGCAGCTCGAGCGTTTGGTGCCATGGTTGACGGTGGAGTACCACTCTCGCCCGAACGACGGTTAGCCATACATCGCGCCGTTGTGAGAGCGACATCGAGTCCCGACGGAGACACGCGAGTCGAAGCGGTTCGCGCCCTGGGGAAATTTCACAACCAAGGCGATTTGGCGTTGCTCCAGCGCATCAGTCAGAGTGATGCGGCGAGGAGCGTCAGCGGCGGTCGGGAGCATTACCCAGTTCGAGACGAAGCGATCAAGGCGAGCGCTAAATTAGCGCGCCCGCGGGTTGTCCCGGCGCAGGGTCCACACAGCTCTCATGCGATGTCGTCGTGGCTCGCGTCAAGCAGGCGGATCGTCCCGCGCGAGCAGACCGCCTCGCCGATCTACGACAGCTCGGGTTCTGCGGTCGCGAGGGCACCGAGGCAGCACTCGCCGCGTTTCGCCGCGCGGAGATGTCGACGGATACCGCGTGGCTGCGTGGCGTAACGGCATTTGCCACGGGCAGAAACGGAAGGTTGTTTTTCGAGGCGTTGCTGGAGGTCGCTGCGAACAAATCAGCGTCGGTAGAGGCGCGCGTGGCGTCCATGGTCAGCCTCCATCGCATTCAGGATCCGCAGCGATCGGTTGTCTATTACGACATGATCGGTGGCTATGACGTGGCAAACGCAGCGCATGGTTGCGATCACGGAACGATTGCGGGCACGATGGAGCCTTCGGGGCTCTCGAGTGACACCCTTCGTCGGATTGCGGCAGTTGCGCATGCAATCCGCATTGATCCCGCGGAGCCGATCAACGTTCGTACCGCGGCGTTCTGCCTCGGCGGCTAGTCCGGGCTGAAAGACCCGTTGACGTAGTCGCGATCTGCGTGTGGCTCGCCGGTTTCATGCGCAATGAGACAGATTTCGTCGGCTTCGACAAGCAGGTTCCGTTCGACTCCTCCGTGAGCGTCCCGGTCCGATCCTCGTTCGCTGCATGGGCGAGGGTTAGGCTCGTTGGCTGTCCCGCCATGAGCTAGCCGCCATCCGGTTGGACCCGGCCGTACCTTTGGCTCATGAGCAGTGTCAGAATGGCCGGCCGCCCACCCGGATCTCCAAACGGCAAACGCCCCGCACTCAAAGAGCGGATCGCGGCGCTCCGCCTCGTTCCGCGGCTGATCGCACTCGTTTGGGAAACCCAGCGCGTGTTCACCGGCGCCATGATCGGGCTTCGGTTGACGCGCTCCGTCGTGCCTGTCGCCAACTTGTGGGTCGCGAAGCTCATCATCGACGAGGTGATCCGGCTCGCACGCACCGGCGGCTCGGCGCGGCACCTCTGGATCCTGGTCGCGATCGAAATGGCCACGGTCGTGGGCGGCGAATTGCTCGCCCGGGCATCGGGCCTGATCGAAGGCCTGCTCGGCGATCTGTTCACGAACCGGATCAGCATCCGCATCATGGAGCACGCGGCCACGCTCGACCTCCATCAGTTCGAAGATCCGAAGTTCTACGATCGCCTCGAGCGTGCGCGCCAGGGGACGACCAGTCGCGTGGCGTTGCTCAGCCAGCTGCTCGGCATGGGACAGAACATGTTGACGCTCGCGTCATTGAGCGTGGCGCTGGCGACCCAAGCGCCGTGGTTGCTGCTCCTTCTCGTGGTCGCGGTGGTGCCCAGCTTCGTCGGTGAGACGCATTTCGCTGCGCTCTCGTATTCGTTGCTCTTTCGCTGGACGCCGCAGCGCCGGCAACTCGACTACGTGCGCTACGTGGGTGCGAGCGATCGAACCGCGAAGGAAGTCCAACTCTTCGGGCTCGCGCCCTGGCTCATCTCTCGATATCGATCGCTGTCCGATCGTTTCTACTTCGAGAATCGGCAGCTGGCGATCAAGAAAGCGTTCGTCAGCTCGGCGCTGTCGCTGCTCGGGACGCTCGGCTACTACTCGGCATATATCGTCGTGCTGTTGCGGGCCATCGCCGGGTCGATCAGTATCGGCACGCTGGCGTTCCTCGCCGCGTCGTTCCGCCAGAGTCGCGACCTGATTCAAGGGCTACTCATGTCGGCGAGCGGTATCTACGAACAGAGTCTCTACCTCAAAGACTTATTCGAGTTCTTGGATATGACACCAGTGATTCACAGCGTCGTGAACGCGAAGCCGGTGCCGCGACCGATCCACGACGGATTCGTGTTCGAGGACGTTGGTTTTCGGTACCCGGGCAGCGAAATCTGGGCGGTTCGCCATTTGAGCTTCGCGATTCACCCGCGCGAGCGCGTCGCGCTCGTCGGCGAAAACGGGGCGGGGAAGACGACGCTCACCAAGCTCATCGCACGACTGTACGAGCCAAGCGAGGGGAGAATCCTGCTCGATGGCGTCGATCTCCGCGAGTACGACCTGCTCGATTTGCGCCGCGCGATCGGTGTCATCTTTCAAGATTTCGTACGCTACGATATGCGGTTCGACGAAAACGTGGGTGTGGGCGACGTCGAAGTCGTGCGCGACTATCTGGACGTCGAACCGGTGGTGCCCCCAGAACCCGCAATCGTTCCGCCTGAGTTGATCTCGACCGCGGCGGAAAAGTCGCTCGCGTCATCCCTGTTGCCGCGCATGCCCGGCGCCTACAGACAAATGCTCGGTCGGCGGTTCGACGACGGCGTCGATCTGTCGGGCGGTGAATGGCAGAAGGTGGCGCTCGCGCGTGCCTACATGCGTGACGCGCAGTTGCTCATTCTCGACGAGCCGACCGCCGCACTCGACGCACGCGCCGAGTATGACGTGTTCGTTCGGTTCAATGCGTTGATGGCCGGACGAATGGCCATCGTCATCTCGCACCGATTCTCCACGGTGCGCATGGCGGATCGAATTGTCGTCTTAAAAAATGGCGAGATCGTCGAGCAGGGAACGCACGACGATCTCGTCACGACCAACGGGCTGTACGCCGAGCTATTCGCGATGCAGGCGGCCGGGTATCGCTGACGGCGATGTCCGTCGTCAGCGATACTCGCGGCCCAGTAAACTCAGTGGCCGCGGCCGCCGCCGCCGAGCTTTTCGCGAAGCGTCTTGTCGGCCTCCTCGCGCTGCTTCGTCAACAGTTCGGTTGCCTTCGTTTGTTGATCGGGCGTGAGCAGCGCGACTGCGTCTTTCCCCGATGCGTCGTAATTGGCACGAACTTCGGCCAACACATTCATAAGCCCCGAGTTCGCGTTGCGCGCTCGAGTCTTGTCGTCGGGCGTTGGGTTTGACGTCATCCGCATGTCGTGAAGCAACGAGTCCACTGCCTTCAACGACGGAGCGTTCTTGTCCTTCAGCTTGCCCTCCGCGTCCTTGAGTTGCGACTGCTGGGCGTCGGTGAGCGACAGATCCTTTCGTTTGTCGAGCAACAGCCTGAGCGGACTGAGATCCTCGATGTCGCGCACGCGGAGCGCGGGACCCTTTGGGACCTCGTCCTTGGCCATCATTTCAGTGTGTTTGGCCGCTTCAGAACGGGCGCCACGTTGCGCTAAGGCAATCGACGGGGCGAAGAGAAGGGCGGCGGCAGCGAGAGTACGGGGGCGACAAATCATGGGGCGCCTCAGGGACAAGGAGGGAAGGGTGAAATCTACCGAACTTGGTGACGCGCGGTGCCAGGGATCAGTTTAGCATTGGGCAGCGTTTGGAGTTAGGTCCTCAAGCTGGTGCGCCCTTGAAATACCCCCTGTTGGCGGCCGCGGTCCTGGGTGTCGGATGTTCGTCCACAAACGTGAGCCTGCCGCCGTTCGACGGATCGCTGGCCCTCGGAATGTGGGGCGGCGAGAACGCCGGCATGATCGTCAGCGACACGGCGATGCACCTCCACGTCGGGTGTACCTACGGCGACGTCTCCGGACGAATTCCTGTGACGACGAACGGCACCTTCGACGCGGCCGGCAACTACACGCTTCACGCTTATCCAATTACCGTCGGCCCCACGGTTCCGGCTCGCTTCACCGGCCGCATCGACGGCCAGAGTGCGACGGTCACCGTCACCGTCGACGACACCGTTCAGCACAAAACCGTCGTCCTCGGCCCCGTCGTCGTGACGTTCGCTCGCGATCCGCACGACATGCCGTGCCCGATCTGTCGGCGTCCAATCATGACGAAACACTAGTAGGCGTTAGCGCAGACCCACCAGGCCTTTAATCGACTCGCGTAGTTTGGCGGAATCGAAGCCAAGCCCACGGCGGAACACTGTCTCGGTGTTGCGAATGTTATATGGTGCGGCCGTGGGATCGCCGGCGAGGACAACGAGATCAGCCTGCATTCCTTGCCGCAGCGTCCCGAGCTTGTTGTCGAAGCCAAGGATCTTCGCGCCGTTGGCCGTCATGATCTTGATCGTCTCCTCGGGCGTGAATCCGGCCTCGACCAATAACTCGAAGTTGCGCTGATCGCCGTAACCGGCAATTGCGCTCAGGCAGCAGGGGTCGGATCCGGCGCCAAGGAGACCTCCCGCCTTCACGAACTCGCGATCGAACTGCATTGCCTTTTTCAGCGTGACGCGATGAATGCTGTCCTTCGCCGTCTTTCCGCTCGCGTAGAAATCCGCGATCTGCTTTGACGCGTCCGGATACAGCGCATCGAGCACGCGTTGGTCCATTGGAATGCGGCTTGGCGATGAGATCTCGAACACATCGAGCGTTGACGTCATGGCGACGTGATGCGCCACCATGTCGCGAAAGGTCTGCTGCACCGGCGCGCTCATGATGTCGAGGTTGCCATACAGCACGGAGTCGTCGGCGGCCGGGCAGGCGTCGGGTTGCTTGCCGCTGAAGTACTCGGTATTGGTCAACAACCCATGCTCCAGCTGATCGATGCCAAGCGCGACGGCTTCGCGAAATCCGACGGAACAAAGATGTGCCGTCACTTTCACACCATGCTTGTGCGCCTCGTCGATCGCCGCGCCCAATTCGGCGCGCGTGATCGTCGTGTACGCCTTGAACCAGGTCACGCCTTCTTCGGCCCAATAGCGCACCATCCGGCGCGCGTTGTCGGGGCCGTCGAGCGGATGCATTGGACCCATCGCGGGGCCGCCTCCCTGCAGATATGGGCCCGTGACGACGATGTTGGGGCCGGGGATCTGGAGCGAATCGATGCGCCGTTTGAGGTTGAGCTCCGCATACGAGTCCACGCTGCCTGTAGTGCGAATCGTCGTCACGCCGGCCGAGAGGAACAGGCGCGGATAGCTCACCGCCATGAGTCTCATGCCGCCGTAGTACATGTGGTCGTGCAAACCGATGATGCCTGGGATGACACTCTTGCCAGTGAGGTCGATGACCTTGGCGTCAGCAGGCACGGACACGCTGCTCGATGGGCCGACGGCGGCGATGGTCTCGCCCCGAATGATGATTGTCTGATCGGACTTGGCCGGCGTCCCGGTTCCGTCGATGAGCTTGGCGTGCGTCAGCGCGATGACGGGTGCGTCCACACTGACATAGGGCTTCATCGCCGCCGTGAAGGTTCGCCCTTGTGCGTGAAGCGGGCTCCCGACGCGCAGAACGAGTCCAACCGCGAGCGCGGTAAAGACATTGATACTCTTCTCAAGCTGGCGCATGGTGAATCTCCGGGGGCGGGTGGCGCGAGTCTATTCGACGGTGAACGCGGCCATCATTCCCGCGCTCAAGTGTTCGGCAATGTGACAGTGCAGCATCCAACGCCCGGGATTCGACATCTCGACGAGCAACTCGACCGTCTCGCCGGCGGGGATGATCGCGGTGTCTTTCCAGACGAGATTGGTGTTCGACACTCCGTCACGGCTCACGACGATGAAGCGCTGGCCGTGCAGGTGAATGGGATGCTGCATGGCATGGCTTGAATTCGGGTCGTTGAATACCCGGATGCGAACGACATCGCCGCGGCGAAAGCGCCAGTCGATGTCCATGTTTTCTTTTCCGGTGGTTGGATCGCGCACAATCCAACTGACTTCGTTGCCGGTGGCGAGCCAATTCGTCATCGACATGCCGTCGTTCCATTCGACGGCGGCGTTGACCCCCTGAAGCATGCCGGCGACGACTGGCGCGAGATTCTTGGCGCGCATGGTGAGAACCAGCTCGCGGACGGGCGCACGCGCGGCGCGGGCGAGTAGCGGTGCCAAGTCGGCGCGAACGTCGGCGTTGCGCCGCAGTGTTTCGAACTCGCGGGCATAGTTGACGGCCCGCGCCTGCGCATCCACGCGCACGTGGCCCAGCGTATCGATTTCCGGAAAATACGAACCGATCATATGATCGACGGCCTGCACGCGGTTCACCAAAGCTACCCGTCCGCTGTCCGCGAACGCGACCTCGACGATGTATCGCTCGGCCGGCGCGATGACCAGGTTGTGCACCCACTCTTCGCGCTCGAATTTGCCGCCGTCGCTTCCCACGACCTTCATGCGCGCGCCGCTGCCGAACGACAGATTGTACATGCGCGCGCTCGAGACGTTGGTGAGGAAAAAGCGCACGACGTCGCCACGCTTCACGTCGAGCGAATAGTCCGGCTCTCCGTTGACGAGATACGTGTTCCCGAATCGCCCCATGAGCGCGTGCGTTGGGGCGTCGGCACCGAAGGGCATGAGACCGGCGTCGCCAATGAGCATATCGTCGAGGGCGAGCACTTCCTCTCGGTTGACCGGGCTGTAGTAGCGCGCCGCAGGCGAACGAATGAGCAGGTTGCCGTAGAGTCCGAGTGCCTGTTGCACGTCTTCGCGCACATGAGGGTGGTACCAATACGTACCGGCGTCAGGAAATCGGACAACGTAGGTGAACCATTGCCCGGGAGCCACGGCGTCCTGCGTCAGACCAACGGTGCCGTCAAATTGATTGGCGAGACGCACTCCGTGCCAATGCACCGAGCTCGGGACGCCGAGCAAGTTGTGAAATCGAACCACGATGGTCGCGCCCTGGTTTACTTCGATGAGCGGGCCGGGAGACTGCGCATTGAAGCCATAGAGATGCAGCGACTTCCCGCGAATCGTGCGAACGATCGGTACCGCCTCCAGGACGAGCGTGTCGCCGGATGAGAGATGCACCTTGCTCGTAGATCGCGCGGCGACAGCGCGACTCGCGGACGTGTCCGAGGTCGACGGCAAGAACGGCGCGGTGCTCGGCGTCAGTCCGCTCATGCCTGGCATCATCGCCATTCGTGTTTGCATCGGCGGCATTGCCCATGCGCCGGACGCCGCGGGGTGCTCTCCGTCATGCATGCCGTTCACGCCCGGCGGCGGCGTGCTTCCCAGGGCGGGTCGGCCCGGAGCCGACGGCTGCGTCAGATCACGATGCGCCAACAATCGCGCACTCGGCGACGTTCCACGCAACACCAACCGCCCGCGTCGCTCCCGCACGGACGACGATTGCTCGGCGCTGATCAAGATGCGAAATTGCGCAAATTGAATTTCGCCGAGATCCACACGGCCGTTTTGCACGGGTCCGAGCTTCACGGCACTGTCGAGCGACAGCGTGTAGGCCCACGCGACGTACGCACTGTAGTCGCCGAACGAGCGAGGCGCAGGAAGTCCGGCAATCGTCGCGGCGAGGTGATAGCGTGGACGTCCGTCAACCGTGACCGCAACACCGAACGGAGAGCGTGCCGGAAGTAGCGCGATTGTCCCCGACACCGACGGAAGGTCCGGAGTAGCGACGAGCGTGACGCAGTTGAGCGCCGGTGCGAGCGTTGTGTCCGCGGCGCTTGGACACGAGATCAACAACAGTGCTGCCACGCCGAGCATCATTTCGTCCGCCGGTCCTGCCGAATTACTTGGCCCGACTTCATGACGAAGCGAACATGCTGCAGATCCTTCACGTCTTTGAGCGGATCACCGTCCACAGCGATGATGTCGGCGAACTTGCCGGCGTCGAGCGCTCCGATGGACTCGCTCAAACCGAGCAGGTCGGCGGCATTCAGTGTTGCTGCGCGAATGACATCAAGCGGCGTCATGCCGGCTTCCTGATACGCCTGAAGTGTGAGCAGGCTCGATTGGCCGCGGGACTTGCCGGGTGCGTCATAGTATTCGTCCGACCCGTATGCGATGCGAACGCCCATCTTCGCGGCGCGCGTCAATCGTTCGGCACTCTTCGCCACGAATGGCTGAGCGGCCGCCAGCCGATTCTGGCGTTCTTCACCGGACGGCGAGGCGCCGAGTGCGTCGACATAGAAGGAGGCAGGATAGTCGGTGGGGACGAGGAAGATGCCCTTGTCGTGCATCGTCTTGAGCGCGTCGTCGGGAATGCTATATCCATGCTCGATCGAGTTCACGCCGGCGTCGGCCGCGATTCGTGTCGCGCGATCGTCGGTCGCGTGCGCCGCGACTCGCTTGCCGACGCGGTGTGCCTCCTCGACGATGACTTTCATCTCCTCGAGCGACACGACGCGCGGTCCCGTGTTCACGATCACCTTGATGACGTCGGCGCCGTCGTAAAATGCCTGGCGAACGGCGCGACGGGCGTCGTCGACGCCGGCGATCACGACGTACTCTTGGTCGATCAGCTTCTGCGCTTCGGGTGCGAGTCCGCCGAACTGCCCGCCGGCTGCGGCGAGCGCGCGCGTCGACGCGACGATGCGTGGTCCGACCACCCACCCAGCGTTGATGGCGTCACGGAGCGCGACGTCGCCGTTCAATCCCGAGTTGCCAAGGTCGCGAACGGTGGTGATGCCGGCGTCGAGATCCTGACGTCCCATCGCGACGCCGAGGAGCGCGCGGCGAACCGTGCCCATGGCGGCGACGGTGAGGAGCATGTTCGGGTCGTCGTTGCCGAACCGTCCTTGATAGTTTTGTAACAAATGCGTATGGCTGTCGATCAATCCTGGGAGGAGGGTCACGTCGCCGAGGTCGATGACCGTGGCGTCAGCGGGCGTGGCGACGTTCGCGCCGGCGGCGACGATCCGCGATCCCTTGACGACGACCGTGGCGTTGGCGATGACCGTGCCCGTCTTGACGTCGAGCATGCGGGCCGCGCGAAGCACGGTTTGCCGCGCGGCGGGCGCTGGGGGTGCGCCTTGTGCCGGCGCGCGTGTCGCCGCGATCGAGGCTAGAACAAAGAAGGTGTGGTGGATGCCGCGCATCGAATGCCGCTCCAAGTCTGATGAGGGTGAAAACGTACTGCGCCGATCGCGCGTGCGCAGGGAATATGCGGGTCATCTCGCGAAACCCTCAGCGGAACCCGGGGCCAATCCGTTTCACTATGTCGTTGTGCATGTGGACGGTGACAAGTTCAGCGTAGAGGGCGTCGGCGTCGACCGGGGACGGGCTTCGCCCCTGTCTGTCCGACGCCGCCGTCCTGGCGGATCCTCGACCATAGAACGCGAAGGGTCCGCGCTCCGCGGCTGACGTCCGTGGAGGCGTTTGTCCGTCGCGATGAATTTTCTCCGGACCGACATGCCAGCGTCGTACGAAATCGATCGCGAGCGACGGCTCATTCTCAACCGCGCGTGGGGCGTTCTCACTGCGGATGACCTGCGCGTGACGCGGGAGAAGCTTCAGGATGATCCTGAGTTTCAGTCTGACTTTGCGCAATTGTTCGACCTTCGCGACGTCACGGAGATCGCCATCTCGTCGACCATGATGGGGAACGTCGCTTCGAGCTCGGTCTTTCTCCCGGGCGTGCGTCGCGCGTTTGTCACGGGCAATGCGATGCAGTTCGGGATGGCTCGCATGTTCGCAGCCCATGCGGAGATTCATCGCCAGCAGGTTCGGGTGTTTCGCGAAATGAGCGAGGCCCTCGCGTGGCTCGGAGAGCCCGCGGACGACTAGCGGTAGTCCAAACGGCCCCCGCCGACGGGACTTCCACACATCCAGAAAACGGACCTCAACGTTTTCCGCGTTGCCGTTGTCGAACTCTCGAACGCCGTTTGCGGGCCAGGTCGGGGTCGTCTCGCTACGTCCGCAACTGGGTTTCGGCAATCTCTCCAACTTCTCCATTAGGAATGGTCATGCGCGCAAAATCTCTGGCTCTGTGGTCCATTCTGCCGATGGCGCTGGCGTTCGCACCGTCGGTTGCGCGCGGGCAGCGTGTCGTTTCCGGCGATTGCTGGAGCCGTTCGACGTGGCGTGGATCGATGGCCTACAATTGTTCGCGCGACTACGACTTCGGCGCCGCAGCGCGACGAGCAGCCGCCGCTTCGACGGCAGAGGCGCGAGCGATCGCCAACGCTACGAGGGCGCAGAGTCGCGCGTTGGCCGCGGCGGTGCGGGCGGGATCGAGGGCCCAGGCGCGCGCGTGGAGCAGAGTCGACGAGAGGACCTACGCTCGTACCTCGCGCGAGCTTGATCGGCTGAGAGACCGGCTCGAGGCGCGCCGCCACGACATCCGTCGCTACTATCGGCGCTGGTAGGACGCGCTTTACGTGACCGGTGCGACGCCCGCCGCCAGCGTCGCGCCGGCGGAGACCGCGCTGCGTTCGATGCCGGTTCTCAGAAGCGGCATCACCATCTCACCAAAGCGGCGACACTCCTCGAGGTGCGGATATCCCGACAGGATGAACGTGCTGATCCCGAGCGCTTGATAGGATCGTAATTTCGCCGCCACCTGCGTGGGATCGCCGACGATCGCCACTCCCACACCGCTTCGCGCCAAGCCGACACCCGACCAGAGATTCGGCTCCACCACGAGCGACGATGACGCCGCGAGCGCGAGTTGGCGGCGTTGTCCTTCACTGTCGACGACGGCGCTCGTCTCGATGAAGCGACGTCGCACCTCGGGGTCGATCCGGCTGATCAAGCGGTCCGCGGCCTTCCACGCCTCGGCTTCTGTCTCTCGCACAATGACGTGGCAACGCAGCCCGTATCGCAGCCGAGTGTCGGCGCGACGCACGGCGCGTGCTTCGTGAGCGCGCATGGTGTTCAGCCGCCCTTCGATTCCGCTCAGCGTGTCGCCCCAAACGAGATAGACGTCGGCCAATTCCGCCGCGATCTGCTGCGCGTCGTCACTGTGGCCGCCCAGGTAGATCGGGACGGGTTGCGACGGCGCGGGGGAGACGATGGCGCCTTTGAACGGATAGCGCGGCGAGTCATGATCGACCGGAAGGCCGGTCCAGAGATCTCTCATGATGGCGATGAACTCACGCGTTCTCGCATACCGCTCGGCGTGACTCTCCATATCGCCGTACATCGCATTCTCGGCGGGGTTCGATCCGGTGACGACGTTGATCCGCACGCGCCCGGGGAAGAGGTTCGCCGCCGTCGCGACCATCTTTGCGAACATCGCGGGATGAAACATCCCGGGCCGCACGGCAATGAGAAGGCCGGCGCCCTGCGTGCGGGCGAGCGTCGCGACCGACGCGGTCCACGCTTCGTGCTCGGCGTGGAAATTCGTCGCGGTGAGCAGGCTCGAAAAGCCCATCTCGGCGGCGGTCTCGACGAGGCTCGCGATGTACGGAAGTGTGGGACGACGCTCCGGGGTCGTGCCGATGAATTCGCCGTCGGCGGCGAGTTGGCAAAACCACAGGAGGTCGAGCGGGTCGGAGGCAAGAGCGGCGGCAGATCGCATGCTCAATTATACGTTTCTGGGGCGCGGATGCGCGATGCCGCGACGTTACGCCGGCCCTGTCAGACCATGCCGACCACCGCGGATGCTCAGTCGAGCCCTCGAAGCGCATGCCATGCGCGGTCCACGAGCGCGCGGATGGTGATCCCCCAATCATCGTCGAGCTCGGCGCTCGTCCACGCCGGAGAACCGCCGCGAAGCTTGGTAGCGTCAACGTGCTGCTGCGTCTGATCGAGCGTCATGCCTTGACTGAGCATCGTCGCGACTTGCGACATCACGCCGTCGACCAGCTCGCGAACCGCGCGCGTGTAGGCATGATCGTGCATCACCGGGCCATGGCCCGGGACGAGTGCCGTGATCGGCGTTGTTTCGAGATCTCGAAGGACCGCGCTCCATTCCACGGGCCACGTCGCCCCGGTATATGGCAGGGGTGATTGGACCACGATGTCGCCGGTGAACAGCACCCGCTCCGCGGGCAGATAGATCGTCACGTCATCCGGGCTATTGGCGCGACCCCAGTCCCGAATCTCGATTCGCCGACTCCCGAGATAGAGATTCATCTCGTGGCTCACGGTGACGTCGGGAACAATCACCCGCATCGTCGAGAGATCTTCCAGCTCGATTCGGCGCCGGCGGATGCTCAATTCCAGTGCGTTCACGACGGCCCCAGGGTATGGGCGACCGGCGCTATCCCGGCCGGCGGCGAGGCGTGCTTCGAGCGCCGCAAGGGCAGCGCGGAGCGGCGAATTGGGTGCGGCGCCGGCTTTGGCGGTCGCGGCCCGGTTGATGGCGATGAACTCACGAGTCTGCGGGCCGCTAATCACCGAGACGCCGGGAAAGGCATCACGGTAAGCACTGCTACCGCCGTTGTGATCGCGGTGCAGATGCGTGATGACCAGGTAGCGAACGGGCTTGCTGGTCACCGAACGAATCAGCGTGATGTCGGCGCGGGCGCGCGACGGAAGATAGGTCGCATCGACCACCAGAACGCCGTCGTCGCCGATGACGATGCCCGTGTTGCTGTGCGGTGAATTCTCCGTGGCGTTGTCGTGAATGATGACGTAGACACCATCGGCGACACGCTCCATGCGTGCGCCGGCGTCGCTCGCTTGCGCCGCGGTGGTGGCGGTCGATGCCAGCCCCAGGACGAACGCGCCGAGCAAGGGCCGTCGCCAACAGAGCGGGGCCATCATCGTTCCTATCGTCAATCGATCCTCCGTTTGCGCGAGGGGCCCGCGCTACTGTCGTCGTCGAGAGGTTCAGAGTACGGCCGGCGGCCGATCCGGCGCATGGATGGACCGTGGTGAATATGGTACTTTTCGACGAATGACTCAAATCCGTACAACTGCTCGAAGCGACTCAGTTCACGAACTCTGATGAGTCGAAGATTTTGTCGATTTCGGCGGTCAGTCGCTTCGGAGGGCTCGCGCAGGATCGACGCGCGCCACGCGCAACGTTGGGATCAATGTCGCAACAGTGCCGGCCAGGCCAAAAAGCAGGGCGGCGCCGCCGAGCACGATCGGATCGCGCGTGGAAACGCCGTAGAGCTGAGCCGCAACAAGCCGGCCCAACGCGAGCGTCAATGCGAGGCCAATCGCTATACCGACCCCCACGATGCGCAATCCTTCGCCGCCGACCAGCCCAACGATGTGGTGGAGTTGCGCGCCCAGCGTGACGCGAACGGCCATCTCGTGCGCCCGTTGGCTTGCGGCATACGCAATTACACTATACATGCCGACGGCGGCGATGACTGCAGCGAGTGCGCCCATGACGGCAAAGAGCGTCGCACCGAGTCGCCACGGCCGAAGCTGTGGCTCGAGGACTTGCGGCATGCTCGTCACTCGGAGTTCATCGATATTCGGTAGCTGTTGAAGCGTGGCCTTTCGCGCAAACGCCATCACGCTGGCTTCGCTGCCCGATCGCGTTCGAACGAGGAGCACGCGTCCGGAGCGGTTTGGCATCCGTGCCTCGAACGCAGGATCCAGCTGGCTTAGGGGTAGATAGATCTGCATATAGGGCTTTTCGACGACGTCCAGAATGCGCGCATCATCGATCACGCCGACCACGGTCGTGCATGGGGCGGTGCGTGTCGTGACGAAGATGCATTTGCCAAGTGGATTTTCTCCGGGCCAGAAAACGCGCGCAACGGAGCTATTGACGACCGCGGCGAGCGTGGCCCCGCGTCCGTCGCGCGCATCGAAGAAACGGCCGCCGATCATGTGCACGCCAAGGGTGCGCGCATATTCCGCCGATGCAAGAATCGCGAATGGTCCTACTCCATCGAGCCGAGGCACTGAGTCTTGGCCGGCGACGAAAAACGGATGCGTGTATGCACCTTGCATCGGCGAGACGGCGGCCATCGCGACACTCTTCACGCCCGGCAACGCGGCCAATTGTGCGGCGACAATCTCCAGTGCGGGCCCCGCCTGCGCCTTGAGCGGATCCTCAATGCCGTGAAACATCGGTCGGACAGTTACGAGACCTTGGATATCGAAGCCCATGTCGATCGCCTGGACGTTGCGCAGACTTCGCACAAACAGCCCGGCCCCCACGAGCAGTGTCAGTGAGAGCGCGGCTTGGCCGACCACTAGCGTCGTCCGCATCCACGAGCGTTGGAAGCCGCCGGAGCGTGAGTCCGCTCGTAGCGCTTCGGTGAAATCGGGAGTCGTCGCGTGCAACGCCGGAGCGAGACCGGCCAGCATGCCGGTGAACAAACTCGCCAACACGATGAACGCGACGGAGCGTATGTCCACGCTGCCATCGGCCCAATGAATGTCGGGGAAGAGCAACGCGCGCAGTGCTGCCGCGGCCCACGCGGCGATCAGCACGGCAGTGACGCCTGCAAGCGTCGACAAAAGGACACTTTCTGCGAACAGCTGACCGCACAGCCTCGCCCGCGAAACGCCCAGCGCGCGGCGAATCGCGATTTCCCGGCGTCGGCGTGTCGCTCGCACCAACAGCAGGTTCGCCGTATTGCCACAGGCGATGAGCATTACGATCAGCGCCACGCCGGCAAGTCGAGTCGCGATCGTCGTTTCCTGCGATCGGTCTGCCGGGCCGATCGCCGCGACAATCGAACCCGCGATGACTGTAGACGTGGTATCGCGCGGGTTGGGAGCATCAACCGCGCGTCTGTACGCGACGGAGGCCACGCTTTCCAGTTTCTGGGCCGCGGCCGGCGTCGACACACGCGCAACGATGCGCAGCACGCCGAGTCCAGCGGCGTACCACGGCTTGCCGTTGAGAGGCGCGAACGAGAACGCGCCGAGCGGGAGCCAAACGTCGACACGATCGAGATCAATGCCGGTGAAGCCGGGTGGCGCGACACCGACAATCGTGTACACGGTCTTCGCGATCGAGATCCGTTTGCCGAGCACGGCTGCATCGCGGCCGAAAACCCGAAGGCGGAGGGCGTCACTGATCACCGCGACCGCGTTCGTGACATCGATGCGATCTTCGTCCACGGCGAAGAATCGGCCGAGGGATGGTCGGACACCGAAGGTCGAGAAGTATCCGCGTGTCGCGTACGACACTAGGCCCGAGGTGAGTGTACCGCCAACGTCGATCTCGACCGAGTCCAGTCCCGCGTAGGCAGCGAGTTGCGCCTCTCCGCCGACCGCGTCGCGGATGGCCGTGTATTGGCGGTAGTTCGCGACAGAGTAGACCGAGTTCGGCACCGCCAGAGCGCGGACTTCTTTCTCCGGCGTCCGATGGAAGTACAGTCGTCTGATTTCGTGCGGCGCTGAGACACCAGCGGGCATGCGCACGAAGATGCGATCGACGACAGCGAAGAGCGCGCCATTCAACCCAAGCCCCATCGCGAGTGTTGCCACGACGGTGATCGTAAACCCGGGCGTTCGCCGAAGCCCGCGCCAGGCGTAGCGCACATCGTACCACAGGCGATCCAACAGGTTCAGCCCAGGCATGTAGAGGCCCCCAGTTTCGTTACGACGACGGCTAGTCAAGCGCGTAAGGAATATGGTTGCCGTTGCCTGAAGAAGCACCCGCGAAACCACCACCCAGAACAGGCTCTCGCCCTGGCGCCGCTGAGCCGCCCGAGCCAAAATCCACGCGTGACTGATTCTACCTCCGAGGCATCGCCTCCTCCCGACCTCACCAATCAATACGAAATAATTCGCGAGCTCGGACGCGGCGCGTTCGCGACGGTTTACCTCGCTCGCGAGCGCGTCTTGCACCGACTCGTCGCGATCAAGGTGCTCAAGCTCGATCTCGCGACCAGCGACGTCGAGCGCGCGCGGTTCGTGCGCGAGGCGCGGGCAGTAGCCCACCTTGATCATCCCGGCATCGTTCCGCTGCTCGGGTTCGGCGAAACGCCGTCGACGATGTACATCGTCATGCGCTACATCGGCGGCGAGAGCCTCGCCGCTCGACTCGAGCGTGAGCGAACCATCGAGGCCGACGAGGCCCGCCGATTGATGATCGAGATCGCGACGGCCCTCGCATACGCGCATCGCCAGGGCATCGTCCATCGCGATCTCAAGCCGGAGAACGTGCTGCTCACTTCCGACGGCGCGTCCGCATCGACGGCGAAGCTGCTCGACTTCGGCGTTGCGGCGTTTCGCACGCGCGACTTCGGCATGGGCGCCGCACAAGAAACCTGGGGAACGCCGACGTTCATGTCGCCCGAGCAAGCACTCGGCGAAAGTGACCTCGATGGACGAAGCGACCTCTATTCGCTTGGCATCATCGGGTATGCGATGCTCGCCGGACGGCTGCCGTTTCTGGGTGCGAACCCCATGGAGCGCCTTCGGCACCAGCAGAAGGGTCCGGCCGCGGCGCTCGGGAAAATTGTTCCGAACGCGCCGGCCGGATTGGTGAGCGCGATCGAGCGATGCCTCGCGTACGACCCCGCCGACCGCTGGGCACGCGCGAGCGACTTACTCGAAGCGCTGCTGGCGAGTGGGAGCGATCGTGAAGCGGGATCGGCGCGCGAAACGGCCCGTCGTCTCATGGCGACGCCAACGGTGCGCCGAGCGCGGAGGCGCAACCGGCGCGCCGCGTTCTTTTCGTCGAGGCCGTCGGCGCGCGCGATCGGCGAAGCGTTCTCTGATGACATTCGCTACTCGGCGCGCTCGATGCTTCGCTCGATCGGGTTCACGATCGCGGCGGTGCTCACCTTCGCGATCGGCATTGGCGCGAACGCGACGATGTTTGGTGTGATCGACCGCGTGCTGCTGCAGCCGCCAAAGTACGTCGTCGATCCTGGGCGTGTCGTGCGTCTTCGCGGTCGTGAGAAGACTAAAACGAGTGGGGGCCAGGGGCAGTTCAACTATCCGTTGTACAAGGCCGTCCGCGATCACAGCTCGGCGTTCGAGCGTGTTGCGATGACGGCAGACGTCACAGTACCGTTCGGCCTCGGTGCGGGCGCTCAGGATCTTTCCGGTATGCTCGTGAGCGCGTCGTACTTTCCGTTGCTCGGCGTCACGATGGAGCGTGGGCGCGCGTTCACTGTGGACGAGGACGCGGAGCCCATTGGTGCGCCGGTGGTTGTGATCAGCGACGAGTTCTGGCGGAGACAGTTTGCTGCCGATCCGCGCATTCTAGAACGCTCAATCGACCTCGGCGCGCGCAAATACGCGGTGGTTGGGGTCGCACCACCGGGCTTCACCGGCGACGGATCGTCCGTCCCGGATGTCTGGCTTCCGGTCACCTCGGCCACGGGAATGCAATTCACCGGTCCGAAATGGGCGACGAATGCTGGAGGAGCGACTTGGCTGCGTGTCATCGCTCGTCTCCGGAATGGTGTGACCGCAGAAGCTGCCGGCGATGCGACGACGCGCATGCTGCGGGCCGGTCGGGTCGACATGTCCAGCGACTCGAACAGCATCATGTCCGTCGATGATCTGGCCAAGGAACGTCGCGGTGATGCCGGCGCGCGCATTACGCTGTTGCTCGGCGGCATGTCGTTCCTCGTGCTGCTCATCGCATGCGCGAACGTGGCGAATCTTCTGCTCGCGCGCGGTCTACGCCGGCGCCGCGAGATTGCGATTCGTCTCGCGCTCGGCGTGTCGCGGACGCGCCTCGTCACGCAGCTCATTACCGAGAGCACGGCGCTTGCGGTCGTCGGCGGCGCCGCGGCGCTGATCGTTGCCTATTGGGGCGGCCAGCTCATGCGCCGGTTGTTGTTTAGCGAAATGACATGGGCGGACTCGCCCGTCGATTTCCGCGTGTTCGCGTTCACGGCCGCCGTCGCAATAACGACCGGTGTGCTGGCCGGGCTCATTCCAGCGCTCGCCACCAGCCGCGCTGATCTGACGGACGTCCTCAAGTCGGGTGCGCGTGAGGGTGGCGGCCATCGGTCGCGTCCGCGAAGCATGTTGTTGGTAGCGCAAGCGATGTTGTCGTTGCTCCTCCTCGCCGGCGCGGGACTCTTTGCAAAGAGTCTCAATAACGCCAACCGCCTCCGACTGGGCGTCGACATCGATCGTGTCGTGCTCGGGCGGATGAAGCTCGATGCGGCTGGTCGCTCGAGCGCCGAGATCGAGAGCGTCTATCGACAAATGTTGGAGCGCGTGCGCGCGCTGCCCGGTGTGGCGAGTGCGGCGATCGGGACGACGACACCGTTTAGTTCGTCGAACGGCTCAGGTATGATCGTGCCAGGGCAGGAGGAGCGATCGAAGCGTGAGGGGTTCTTTGTCGTCGTCGTGACGCCGGACTATTTCAAGACGCTCGGCGCACGCATCATCGCCGGACGCGATTTTGCCCCGACCGATCGCGCGGCGTCGCCAATCGTCTTCATCATCAGCGAGGCGATGGCCACAATGTTCTGGCCGAACGAGAGCGCGATTGGAAAGTGCGTGCGGCCCGACAGCGCGACGGCTCCGTGCATTCCGATTGTCGGCGTGGCCGAAAACATCAAGCGGCAGAATATCACCGAGTCGGATCGTTCGTTCGTCTACGCGGCGCTCGGGCAAATTCCGGATGCAGGGACCGACCTGCGCCTCATCGTGCGGCCGGCGGACGGTGTCAAACCGTCGTCGATCGTGCCCGCGGTGCAGTTGGCGATGCAGACGGCGGCGCCGGATCTGCCGCATGCGCGCGTTGGCATTCTGCGCAACGAGAGCGGCGTGGGTGGTCAGATTCGTCCGTGGGAGATTGGCGCGACGTTGCTCGGCGTGTTCGCGACGCTGGCCGTGGTCCTCGCGGCGGTTGGACTGTATGGTGTGATTTCGTACACCGTCGCGCAGCGGACGCACGAGATGGGCTTGCGCATTGCGCTTGGCGCGAACCCACGCGCGGTGGCAGCGTTGGTGATCGGTGGTGGACTTCGTGTGACGGTCGCGGGGGTTGCGTTGGGAGCAGTGGTTGGGTTGAGCGTGGCGCGATTCGTCGAGCCGTTGTTGTTCCATGTGTCACCGCGAGATCCGGTCGTGTATGGGGCGGTGGCGGCGGTGTTGGTGTTGGTGGCGATCATCGCTAGCGCTGTACCGGCGTGGCGGGCGACGCGGGTGGATCCGGTGGTGGCGTTGCGGGCGGAGTAGTGCGAAGAAGACGCGCGTGAAGTGTGATGGCGGCGCTAGCCCTCGGCGATTTCCCGCGGCCGACGTACGTTGTCGCGCTCATCACCAACCTCATGACAGAGCGAAGCGAGACCAGCGCTTCGAGCGGCTGTCGAGCGTCGTAACTCCAACGGAGGGCGAGGGATTCGAACCCCCAAGTCCTTTCGGACGCCAGTTTTCAAGACTGGTGCAATAGCCATTCTGCCAGCCCTCCCGACGCCCAAATCTAGCGTGTCGTCGCCGCCCTCGCCCTCGCCCTCACCGCGCCGCGATCGACGCGAACACCCGATCTCGTCGGCGTCGCCCCGTGGGAATCCCAGTGCGTTGCCGCTGACGACACTCTCGCCGTATAGTAGCCGAGCGTTCGACCGACAAATCAACGGCGCATCCGGAGGAGCAATGCTTCAGCGCGGCGCCATGGCCATGACACTCTTTTTTCTGGCCTCGCTCATCATGTTCGGCCACGCCATCTACAACTACACGCACGGCCGCGGCGTCGATTGGCGCGCGATTCTAGTGGGCGTGATATCGGTGTGCTTTGGCGTCTATTTCAAGACAGTCAAACGCCCAACGTAGCGCACGTTCTAACCTGCGACGACCCGGGGTGAAGCGTCCGAAATCAGCTCATTGAAGAATTACAATCTCTGACAGAACACCCGCGACGGCCTACTCGGGCATCTGGCTCGCCGCCTCGAACGCCGCCGTCGCCACGTCATGAATCGGCGTCGGCACCCCGCGCTCCTCGCCCAAACGACTGACGGTCCCAGCCAACGTATCGACCTCGGTCGCACCGCCCGCCATCAAGTCCACGAGAAAGCTCGGCCGCATTCCGGGCTGCAACGCGAACAGTTCGTCACGAAGGCGCGACTCATCATCCGCCAAGAGGGGAGACGATGTCGTACGGCTCACCTCCGCAATCTCGTGCAGCGCGCCCGCGAACAGCGCGCGGCCCTTGGGATTCGCGAGCACCCGACCCGCCGGCTGCCGCGACAGTCCGCACCCCACGGTGATCGGGACGATGAACGCGAACTTTCGCCAGAGATCGAGCATCATGTCGTCGCTCACGCGCGCGGCCACGCCCGCGGCGGCGAGCGCTTCCACCAGCGGCGCGGTTCGGTCGGGATGCGCGCGATCGAGTTCGCCGAGCACGACGCGATCGAATGGACTTTTTCGTTCGACGACGCCGGGTACGGTGCGAAAAAGACTCACCGTCGCCAGTCCGCCAACGATCGCCGCGCGTGGAACGCCGAGTGCCATCAAACGTTCAGGGATGTCCACGCCGTTGAGCAGCGGCACGATCGTCGCGCCCTGCGCCGCCGCACTGACGAGCGGCGGCGCGACGCCGGCAAGCGAATATCCTTTGACCGCCACGACGACGTACTCGCAGTCGGTCAGCGCGGCTCCGTCGTCGGTGGCCTCCGGCGAGACGGTGAACGTCTCAGTCGGCGTGCGAACTTCCAATCCGCTCGATTGGATCGCCGCGAGATGCTCGCCGCGCGCGAGCAGTCGCACGGTGTGGCCGGCGCGGGTCAACAATCCGGTGTAGTAACTGCCAATCCCGCCCGCGCCGACGACGCCTATGTTCACGAAATGATCATTGAGTTATTGAGCCTACTTGTTGGTCGCGTTGCTCGCGTTCGCGGCGAACAGGTGCGCAAACTCACCGTACCCTTCTTCCGCCAGCTTCGCCGCCGGAATGAAACGTAGCGACGCCGAGTTCATACAGTAACGCAACCCGGTCGGCTTGGGCCCGTCGTCAAAGACGTGTCCAAGATGCGAGTCCGCGTGCGCCGAGCGCGCCTCGGTGCGCGACATCAACAGCTTGCGATCGGTTTTCGTTTTGACGTTCTCCGGCACGAGCGGCTTGGTGAAGCTCGGCCAACCCGTTCCGGAATCGAACTTGTCGAGAGAGCTGAACAGGGGCTCGCCGGACACGATGTCGACGTAGATTCCAGCTTCGTGATTATCCCAATACGAGTTCTGGAATGGACGTTCAGTGCCCTCGTGCTGCGTTACCTGGTATTGAATCGGCGTGAGCGTGCGCTGCAGATCGGCGTCGCTCGGCTTCGTGAATGTGGTCACGGGACTTCCTCCTTTCGATGTCGTAATCGGAGTCTGCTCGCTCGAGCCGCTACAGGCAATGGCGGCGAGCACGATGGCTCCGGCGAACACATTAATACGTCCGACGCGGCGTTTTGGATTGGACATTTGCGCCAATCGCGAACGCAGGCGCCGCGGTTGAGTGATTTTGTATTCATTCATTGCCGGTTCCTCACGACACGGAGCTCCAGGCAGTCTGGACGGTGATAATGGCCCGAAACGTCGAGCGACATCGACTCCTCGCGTACGCGATCGAGGTCCAACTCGGCAGTGAGTATACACGGTTCGTCGAACACCGGTCCGGCGATGTACGCTCCGTCGGGTCCGACGATCGCGCTGCCGCCGCGAAGCACCCATTGGTCGGGCGAGGACACGCGCTCGGGGTGGGATTCGAGCTCATCGGGAAGCGCGCTGGCGCGCATGAGCGAGCCGGCCGCGAGGACGAAACATCGAGCCTCGAATGCATATTGGCGGCTCGCGATTTGATGCATCTCGTGGACCGTTGGCCACACGGCGACGTGGATGTCCTCCCCGGACTCGTGCAGCGCCTGGCGCGCGAGCGGCATCCAATGTTCCCAGCAGATCAATCCGCCGACCCGTCCGGCCGGCGTGTCGGTGCCGACTAGGCCAAGCGCATCGCCGGTGCCCCAGACCATTCGTTCGGTGTAGGTCGGCACAAGCTTGCGATGATGATTGAGTAGCGATCCGTCGGGGCCGAACGTGAGCAGCGTGTTATACAACGTTCCGCGACCGACGCCCGCGTCAACGCGCTCGGTGACGCCAACGACGAGCGTGACGTCGTGCTCGCGTGCGATTTTCCCGAGGGCGCGGCCGGAGTCGCCGGTGACGACGACACTTTCACGCGCCATGCGAGCGAAGACGCGTTTGACCGGCGGATGATTCCAGAGGGCCACGTCGCGGGAGACGTCGAGCCACGCGGGGTAGCCAGGCAGCCACGTCTCGGGGAAAACGACGAGCTTCGCGCCGGTAAGAGCGGCGGCACGAGTTGAGTCGTGAGTCACTGAGAGGCCAGTCGCGAGATCGGCGGAGACTTCGGCTTGGACGATGGCAACGCGGGTAAGCATTGCCTGAAAGTTATCGGGGCAGAAAGGGGAAAGGCGCCGCTGGAGGGCGTCTTGAGGTGAGTGCGCGGAACTGCGCGAAATGCCAGACTGTGCTAGATGCCAGACTGCGCTGAAATGCCGAACTGCGTCAAACGGCGAACTACGGAGATTTTGGTTTGGGCGGCGTGGTGGTCTTCGGTGCTGGCGGCGACGTGGACGGCTGAGCAGGCGGCTTTGCCGGCAGAATCGTGCTCTTGGCCGTGTCGCCGACGATTGGCGCTTGGAATTCCGTTTCTGCGCCGCGCACCAGTTCCTCGAGACGCACCGCGCCGGCGATTTTCTTTGCCATGTCGAACACATCCCGTGCCCGATTCAAATCGCCGCGCTGCTTCAACGCCTCGGCGAGCTCGATGCCCGTTGCAACATAGAGATACGGAATGCCGACCGATGGGCGGTCGATCCAGTCGCCGGTATTCAGCACCGACTTGGGCCCAACGAACACGCCCTTCCACAACGAGTCGCTGCGAGCGACGTCGAGCCATCCGTCGCCCTGGATGTAGACCGTGTCCTTGGGCGAACCGACGGGCGCAGGAATGAGCTTGGACGCGAGGCCCTGCGTCAGCACATTCTCGCCGAGACCGAGCGAGCGCGCGTATCCGCCCGACGTTCTGGCGAAATACACGGGACGTTGCGGCCAGCCGTCCTGAATCATGCGCAGCACGAACAGATCGGCACGTTGCAACACACCGTGATCGAGATTCTTCGGATCGATCGTCGCTTTGATCGATCCCGCCGCAAAGCTCATCGGCGCATTGAGCGGATAATACGCCGGCACTGAATCAGCGTCCGTCATCGTCATGTGAATCGGCGACGTCGTCGGCTTCACCCACTTCTGACCGCGATAGATGGCCGGACCCTTCCCCTCATCGTAGTCGTAGATGGGGCGACGGATGATCTGTCGCACGTACCAATCGGTGTTGAGCAGGGATGTGTTGGCGATGACGACGTCCTGACGAATGCCCTCGACCGCCTGCGCGTACCAGAGCGGGAAGGTGTCGTTGTCGCCGACCGTCACGAGCACGCCATATGGCTCGACTGAATTGAGGAGATCGGCGGCGAAGTCCGCGGTGTCTCGATGTCCGGCGCGGGACGCCCAATGCCAGTTTGCGAATAACGGCACCACGGCGAGCAGAAGCACCGGCGAACCCAACTTCCATCCGTCAGCCTTCGGCAGGACGACCGTTTGCTTGCCGACCTTTATACTCTCCGTCCCGAACATCGACGCAACCGACTCCCACACGAACAACAACCCGAGCGCGGCCCACACCCCCCACGCCGAGAAACTCCAGAGGAAGAAATAGTCTCGATCGCGAACTTCGTGTGGCGCTTGAGACGCGGCGTCCTGCGACGCACCAAGCTTGAAATTCAGGTAGTAGATCAGCACCAGCGTCATGGTGAACATGAGCGAGCCGAAATACCAGAAGCTTCGTCGGTCTCGCTGGTAGTGCACCCAACCACCGATCAAGCCGAGCACGAGGAACGACGCCGCGAGCAACGCTTGCACGAATGGATGATCGCCGTGCGCGTCGCGCGCCCATTGCCACTTGAAGTACAGCCACCACATGCCGAGCTGCTCGCCGGGTGACGCCTGTCGGTCCGACAGGTCCGGCTTCCCGTACTGTCCGCGATTGAAGTTGTAACTGAACGCGTCAGCTGTGCCCTTCGAGAAGGTGCACGAAAACTCGAGCTTGGTGCGGCACGCGGTTGGTTCGCCTTCGTTGATTGCCGGGAAATACGCCGCGCGGATCGGCTGGGTCGCGAACGGTGTGAGTCCGAAGAACAACATGCCCACGCATGCGAGCAATAGCTTCCATCGGAAAATCGTACGCGGCCGAACGATCAACACGGCAAGTCCGACCGCCGGCGCCGCGAGCATTCCAGCCATGTGGTTGGCGTAGCCGAGTCCGAGCAGGTACGCCACCAGCACGAGGATGCGATCGCCGCGACGGCCGTCGGGATCGTCGGACCAGCGAATCATCAACCACGAGATGATCGCGATGCCAACGAGCGATACCGTGTACACCTTTTCATTGACGACCGACTGATTCCAGACCGTGAATGCCGTTGCGCCCATGAGTGCCGCGACCGCGCCGCCGAGGATGCGCTGCCAACGGTTGGGGAACCAGCTCACGAGCACGCGTTCTGTTGTCAGGAACCACATGCCCGCGGAAACCGCGCTACAGATTGCCGCGAGGATGTTGATCCGGACGGCGACCGTGCTGGCGATGGGAAGAATCGAGAAGACTCGTCCGACGATGACGAAGAGCGGATTGCCCGGCGGATGGGGAAGCCCGAGCGTGTATGCCGCCGCGATGTACTCGCTCGTGTCCCACATCGCCGTGGACGGCGCCAGCGTGACGAGATAGAGGACCAGCGTCACTAGCGAAACGACAAGTGCCGCGCGGTACGACGGTCGGTAATCCAGCTCTGTGGTCGTAGTGGTCGTTGAGGTCGCCATTGCGATCTGGAATGTGAAGCACAGCAAGCGCCCCGCTCATGCGGGCGGGGCGGCGAAGACAGGAAAGATGATGAATGCCTGTGGGTTATGCTACTCTGGACGCCGGGTCGACTTTGTGTCTAGTGGCGGAACTGTCGTTTTCCCGTACAGACCATGGTCATCCCACGCTCATCGGCCGCCGCGATGACCTCGGCGTCCCGCACCGAGCCGCCCGGTTGGACGATTGCCTTGACGCCGGCCTCCGCGGCCTGATCGACGCCGTCGCGAAACGGGAAGTAGGCGTCGGAGCCGAGGACCGAGCCGGCGGTGGGATTGCCGGCGAGTCCTGCCTTATGGACGGCGAGGAACGCGGCATCGACGCGAGACATCTGGCCGGCACCGATACCGATTGTCGCGCCGTCTCGCACCAAAACGATCGCGTTCGATTTGACGGACGCGACCGCGCGCCAGGCGAACAGCATGTCGGTGTACTCCTCGGGCGTCGGCTGCCGCGCAGTCACCACCTTCCATTCGCTGTCGTCGATGATCGTGGGCGCTCGTTCCTGGACCAGAACGCCGCCGCGAACGCGCTTGTAGTCGAGGCTATTGTGTCCCCACATGGCCTTGCCCTCGAGGACCCGCAAATTTTTCTTGCGGCCAAGAATCTCGACAGCGCGGTCGCTGAACTGCGGCGCGACGATGCACTCCACGAAAAGACTCGAGACGATGTCGGCGGTAGCCTCATCGACGGGGACGGTGAACGCGATCACCGACCCGAAGGCCGAGACGGGATCACACGCGAGCGCTTTCTTGTACGCGTCGACGGCGGTTGGCCCGGTCGCGAGGCCACACGGCGTCGTGTGCTTCACGATCGCACAGGCGATTTGATCGCTGAAGGGATCGACGGCCAGCAGCGCGCCCTCGAGGTCGAGCAGATTGTTGAATGACAGTTCCTTGCCGCCGCGTTGCGTGAGTCCTGCCAATCCAAAGCCGGGTCGTTCTGTGTAAAATGCCGCGGCTTGGCCCGGGTTCTCTCCGTAGCGAAGCGATTGCGCACGCTCGAACGAGACGACGATGGTCTGCGGAAACTTGTCTTCCCGCTGCGTGGCGAACCAGGCGGCGATCGCCGCGTCGTACGCGGCCGTGTGCGCGAACACTTTGCCGGCCAAGAGCCGCCGAAGATCCGTGTCGTCATCTCCGGCGTGCAGTGAGGCAAGAACGCGCGGATAATCCGCCGGGTCGACCAGCACCCAGACCGATTCAAAGTTCTTGGCGGCCGAACGGAGCATGCTCGGTCCGCCGATATCGATTTTTTCGATCGCGTCTTCGGCGGTCACGTTTTTTCGCGCGACCGTTTCGCGGAACGGATAGAGGTTGACGACGACGAGATCGATCGGCGCGATGTTGTGCTCCGCCAGCGCGGTCATGTGCTCGGGAATGTCGCGCCGCGCCAGCAGCCCGCCGTGCACCGCCGGATGCAACGTCTTCACCCGGCCGTCCATCATCTCGGGAAATCCGGTGATGTCGCTGACGTCGGACACAGCGAGGCCGGCCTCGCGCAGCGCGCGAGACGTGCCGCCCGTCGAAACGAGATCCCACCCGAGCTCGGCGAGACCGCGGGCAAGGTCGACTAAGCCAGTCTTATCCGAAACTGAAAAAAGTGCACGGGGCATGGTTATGAATACGGAATGCGAGAAGTTGAAACAACAATGAGTGCGTGACTACGGACGTGCAGGCGCGCGCGCGGCCGTCGGCGCCTTCGCGACCGCGGCAACGATCCGGGCGAGCGACCGCAGATCGCGCAAATCCATCACCTCGGCCGGCGAATGGCTGTAACGAAGCGGCCAAGCGAGGGCGACGTCCAGAGCGCCGTAGCGCGCGAGCTCAGATCCGTCGTTCCCGCCATTGGTCGGGCCGAACTGCAACGGAATGCCCGCCGCGCGAGCGATGCGCATGACGCGATCGATTTCCTCAGGCGGTGTGACGCTCGAATTGTCGAGCGCGCGCATGACGGCGCCTTGGCCGATCGGCGCATAGCCGAACCGCCGGCTCTCGAGCGGCGAATCTGACGAGACGAACGTATCGATCGGATGCACGCGATGGACTGACGGACCAAATTCCGCCGCCACAGCTTTGGCCCCTTCGAGCCCGCCTTCTTCGCGCACGGACCAAACGAAGATGACTTTGTGATCGAGCGCGGTGCGATCGATCTCCTCGAGCGCGAGCAGGAGAGACGTAACGCCGGCGCGATCGTCGATCGAACGCGCGCTGATGCGCACATCGCCGAAGCGCGCCGAGCATTTGAAGCTCGTCAGCGCCGATCCAATGTGCACACCGGCGGCGATCAACGCGGAGGAGTCGAGTCCGAACCACGCAGCGACTGCGGCAGGCTCACGTTGCGCCGAGCTGTCGCGCGCCACGAACACGCCGCGCAACGGTCCTTGCCGCGACGCGGCGCAGCCGAGGGGCCCGTCGCGCGGGCCGATCTTGTCGTCGGGGCGATGGAGCAGGGCAGTCTGACCTTCCCACAGGAATGGAAAAAACGTCCCGCGCGTCCGGAGCGACACCATCCCGTCCCGCGCGATTCGCGCGACGGTGAATCCGATCTCGTCCATGTGAGCGACGAACACCGCGGTGTCGCGATCAGGGCCCATTGCAAGAATGAGATTGCCCGCCGTGTCGACGGAGGCGGCGTCGCGTGCCCACGCGGGCAAGGCCTGAGTAATGGCCTCGCGCATTGGCGCTTCATTCCCGGAGAGCGAATAGATGTCCGACAACTTGCCGAGCATGTCGGCATAGCGCGACAACGAATCGCGGATGACGGCCGGCGGCGAGGCGGTCCATCCATGGGCGACCTGCACGGGCACCGGGATCGCGGCGCCGAGGCCCGCGGCTACCGCAACCGTTCGGTGCAGCTCGATGATGTCGCTCTCGCGAATCGTTTCCGTGAGCGTTCCTTGAAACTTAGTCGCGACGCCGATGGCCGCGATGTTTCCGATGTCAAGAGTACTCATCGCCGGCCATGGCGCTCGAACGGAACGTGGCACTCCGCCGGACGCGCCGCCGAGGTCGCCGTCAACGATGAACAACGAATCGACTCGACCAATTCGCGCGATCGCCGCCGTCAGTCCGCTCCAATTGAACGACTTCTGCGTCGCGATGACGTAGATCGTCTCACCGCTCGACGGGCGCGCACTCGCCGCGGCTGCCGCAACGGCGGCACATCCGGCACGATTGCCCGCCGCAGGACCGGCCACGTAGTCGCCGTAGGTCCACTCGGGCCAATCCCGTACCACCGGTTGGAGCACGGCGAAGCCCATGCGTTCAGCTTCGGTCCGAGTGCGCGCACCGACGTCGATCCAAAGATTCTCGATCGACGTGGGTGCATCATCGGCGACGCGGCGGCGCCACAGATGGTTGCTGCGAACGGCGAAGACGCCCGGGAGGTACTTGGCGCGCGACGGATTCGCGCGATCGATCGCCGCCACGACGACGCGCTGCCCCTCGTGATACTGATCCCACAAGGCGACGTGCCGAGCGTTGCCGTTCATGTGCACACGCAGATAGCCGTCGTCGGTAATCGAGCTCACCGCGTATCCGCTCTCGTCGATCGCGCAGGCGACAACACGGCGCGGCGTGCCATCGCCGGCGCGTTTGATCAGGTTGCCGATATTGTCGCGCGTCCAACCCGACGTGGCATTCTGAATGCGATCGGTTGCCAAACGCTCATAGCCCGGCGTAGCGACGAGCGAAATCCAGGTTGCCACGGCGCGAGAGTACGGGCCGGCGGCGCTCGTGTCCTGCGCTGCCAGTGTCATCGGCAACGACAACATCACCAACCCGTTCGACAGCCTAGCAGCCCAGCGCCAGCTCGATATTCTCGGCAAGTCGAGAATCCTCATGGGGAAGAAGCGTGAACGACGGTTTCGTGTCGACGAGCATGCCGCTGCCCAGCATGGCGCAGTTGGTGAGGGAAGTGCGACCGCCCGCGACGGCGTCGACCACGCGAGGATAAACCAGATGCTCGACGCGCAACACGCGCGCGGCGAGCGTGCCCGAATCGTCGGACGAGAACACCGGAACGGGCCACTGCGTGATGATGTGGCCATGATCGTAGACCTCGTCCACGAAGTGCGCCGTGACGCCCGTGACGCACGCGCCCGATTCGATGACCGCGCGATGAACGCGCTGCCCATACATCCCCGGACCGCCGAATGCCGGAAGCAGCGCCGGGTGAATGTTGATGATGCGCCCTTGGTAGTTCGTCACGACGTCGGGCGGAACGAGTCGAAGGTACCCCGCCAGCACAATGAGGTCGATGCGGTGCTCGGCGAGAGCAGCCGCGAGGTCGACGCCCTCGGGACGTTTCTCCGTGGCAACCACGACGCTGGGAAGCGAACGACGAGCGGCCCTTTCGAGGGCGCCCGCATTTTGCCGGTCGCTGACGACGAGCGACACATCACCGCTCCGGCGTTCGCCGCGCTGCTCGAAGTATTCCAGGATTGCCTGAAGATTGGAGCCGCCCCCGGACGCAAGCACTGCGATGCGCGATCTCATCGGGCGGATGTTATGGCCAAGGGCATTAGGCGGGAAGCATTGCGAGAAATTGTTTGATCGCTTCGTCGAGCGACGTCGCCGTGGCGATTCCCGCAGCCCTGGCGCGCTTGCGGTCTTCGTGAGGCGTCGAATCGACGTCGAGCATGATGCCGAGACCGCCCAAGGCGTCGGCAGGGACAACATCGCGCCACCGGTCGCCGATGTAGACCGACGCCGCCGGATCCAAACCATGCTCGGCGATTGCCTGCTTGTACATGCCGAGTCCGGGTTTGCGGCACTCGCACGGATCGCCACCGGGAGCGTGCGGGCACATGTACGTCGCCGTGATGTGTGCATTCTCTGATGCAAGCAACTCGTCGAGTCGCGCGCGTACCGCGGCGTAGTCGTCAAGCGTCAACAAGCCACGTCCGATTCCGGACTGATTCGTCAGGACGATGGCGGGCAATCCGCGTTCATTCAGGCGGTGAATTGCCGCCGCAGCGCCGGGAAGCAGCTCGACGTCTCGCGGATCGCGAACGTAGTTGGCGTCTCGAATGATTGTACCGTCTCGATCGAGAAATGCCGCGGGGCGACCGGTCAACGCGCGATCTCTCGCAACGCCGCGGCGACGAGCGTATCGTCTGCTGGGAAAATGGTGCGGAGATCGATGAGCACGCGACCGTCGAAGACGCGCGAGACGATCGGCGGGTTGCCGGCGCGCAACGCCGTTTCAATCCGATTTGCGTCTCCCGTGATCGCGAGGGCGACGGATGGAATTCGCGCAGTGGGGAACGCGCCGCCGCCGACGCTGGCGTCCGTGCGAGCAATTTCGACGTGCGACATCCCGAGCTCCGCGAGAATAGTCTCGGCGCGCCGACGCAGCGATGTGACATCTGTCGTCAGCTGCGCCAGCACCGGAATCTCGCGGAACGCCCGCGCCGGATCTCGGTACAGCGTCAACGTTGCCTCGAGCGCCGCGAGCGTCAGCTTGTCGACGCGATACGAACGCGTGAGTGGATTCTTCCGGATTCTGTCGAGCGCGTTGCGCGGACCGAGAATCAACCCCGCTTGCGGGCCGCCGAGCAGTTTGTCGCCGCTCATCGTGAGAATCGCGGTGCCGTTGGTTGTCCGAACGGCGTCGCTCACGGTCGGCTCGCCGGTCAACCCGAATTCGTCAATCGATGCGAGGAGTCCGCTGCCGAGATCATACAGAAGCGGCACGCCTCGCTCTCTTGCGAAGGCGCTCAACTCCGCCGGCGACGCCTCCGCGACGAATCCTGCAATCGCGAAATTGCTGCGATGGACTTTGACGATCGCGCCCGTCTCGGCAGTGAGCGCGTGACGATAATCGTCGAGATGCGTGCGGTTGGTCGTGCCCACTTCAACGAGGCGAACGCCGCTCTTACTCATGATCTCGGGAATTCGAAAACTTCCGCCGATCTCGATCAACTCGCCTCGCGAGACGATCGCGTCGGACGCGTCGGCCATCGTATTGAGCGCCAACACCAGCGCGGCCGCGCAATTGTTGACGACGAGTGCGTCTTCGGCGCCGGTCAACTCTCGGAGCAGCGCGGCGCAGTGCGTGTAGCGCGAGCCCCGCTCGCCGCGGTCGATGTCGAATTCCAGATTCGAGAATCCTGATGCGACCGCGGAGATCGCATCGATCGCCGCTTGCGCGAGCGGCGCTCGACCGAGGTTGGTATGCAGCACGACGCCCGTGCCGTTGAGAACTCGGCGCAGCGACGCCCGTGTTGCCAATTCGACCGCGGAGGCAACAGCGTTCGCCCACTCGGTCTCGTTCATGGGCGCCGAGGTTGGCGCGCTGCGCGCCGCGTCGATCGTGCGGCGAATGGCGTCGACGACGACGGCGCGGGGCGCGCGGTCGAGCAACGGGCGCACGGCCACACTTTCGAGAAGCAGCGTGACGCTGGGAAGGGCGCGCCGCGCGTCCGGTGTCATCGCGTCATCGCGTCATCGTGTCATGGTGTCAGCGCGGAGGCCGCGCCGGCGGCGGAACCCGTTTCGCGCTGTCGGCGGGCGGGCGCTTTGTCGTCGTGTCCTTCGGCTCTGGCTTGGCCACCGTGAACGGGCGGGTGAGGTCTCGTGTTTTTCCCAACAGATTTCGCAGTCCGTGCGCCGACAGGTTGTAGTGCTGCGTGGGATGCATCGCGGATGCGGGTGCCAGCGTGAGAATGATGCCGCGGTCGGGCGGCGGCGACTTCGGCTTTGGCGGCGGTGGCGCCGCTCGCGGTCCCCCCGGCGTCGGAACGTCGGATGTCGGCGCGGCGGGAGCCTTGGCTTTCGTTGTGTCGGCACGACGCAACGAGTCGGTGACTTGCGCCTGGCGCGCTTGATCATACGCGGCTTGCCACTGAACCTTCGTGATCTCCACCGCTGACGAGTCCGCGCGCTGTAGCCGGAAAAACGATGGTTGTAACGTGACGAGCGGATCCAGCGGCTTGTCGAATGTCACGCGAAGTGTGACGCTGTCGAGCGGGAGGATACCCTCAAAGAAGGCCGGCGTTGTGTCGCGCTCGATCGCGTCGAGCTCGACGGTCGGTGTGACGTTCACGACCGGAACCGTGAGCGTATCCCATTTCTCGTTGCGATCGAGTGTGTGATTGGAGTTCTGGTCGATCAGCGCGCGGACGAGATAGGTGCCCTGCGGCAGCGGTCCGAGATCATACTGCCCAAGGGAATCGGTCGCGGTCACATACACGATGGTCGTGTCGGGGTGCGACACCGCTTCCAGGTAGGCGCCGACCGCCGGACGCTGCGCGGCCCAATCGAAGACGCGCCCGAGAACGCTGTACGGCGGGAACGTCGCGCCGGTGGAAAAGATGAGCGTGTGCGTGTCTTTGCGCGCGTTGCCGCGCAGGTCGACCAGCCCCGGCAGCATCGTGATGCGATACGCCGTATTCGGTCGAAATCCCTTTCGCGGACGCACGGTGATCCGGCTTCGGTGCCACGACACCTCCGGAGATCCAACACGCGGCGAGACCAAAAAGATCTGATCGAGACCCGTGCCGCTTCCCGTTGGCCGATCGCTGACCACTTCGTCGAACCGAAATTCCACCGCTTTCACATTGACGTTCGTCTGCCCCGAATCGACCGAAACGGCGACGATTTCAGGCGGCGTATGTCGCTCTGCACCGCCCGGCGGGGCGCTCGCCGATGCGCAGCCGGCAACCAACACGAGGGCGATCAGTCGCCGCATAGTGACCGCACTTTGAGTACGAGTTGTTCGCGCTTGTTCTTCATTTCATCGAGAATGGCACGATCGTTCGCGACCACTTCCGGCGGCGCACGCTCGACGTACTTCGCGTTGTTGAGCCGGCCTTCGCGCGCGCCGATCTGTTTCGCCAATTCCGCGACCTCGGAGCGAAGACGCGCGCATTCCTTGTCGACGTCGATCACGCCGGCGAGCGGGATCACGATTTCCGTACCGCCGGAGATCACAGCATGCGCCGCTGCGCCCGACGGCGTCGCGGTGCTCACGTGGATCGTCGCGCGCGTAAGTCGCCCGATCGTCGCAGACTCGCTGTCGAAGAGACCGTTCGCCGTCAACGAAGGCTTGATGTGCACCTCGATCGACTTGCCCGGGGGCACGCCGTTGTCGCCGCGAATCTGACGCACGGCCAGCACCGCTTCGCGGACCGACTCGAACTCACGTGCCTCGATCGACTCAGATTCGCTCCTTGTAGTCGGCCAGGCGGCACGCACGAGAAACTCGCCGTCGGCGCGGCCTGGCAACCGTTGCCATAGCGACTCCGTCACGAACGGCACCACCGGATGCAGCAACCGCAGCGCATTGTCGAACGCATGCACGAGCACCGCGCGGGCCACATCACGATCAGTCCCCGGCGACTCGAGGCGCGACTTCACAGATTCCAAATACCAGTCCGCCAACTCGTTCCACACAAAATGGCGCGCCGCCTCGGCGTACTCGTTTAGCTTGAGGCCCGTGTAACGTTCGTTCTCACGCCAGATGCGGCCGTCGGCCGAGTCGTGCGGCGTCGTGGGCCAGAGCGGACCGAGCGCTCGATCGCATTCGGCGATTGCGGCGTCGAGCCGAGCCAAAATCCATCGATCGGCGCGCGTGAATGCGTCGGCATCGAGGTCGTCGACCGCTTTCACCGCATCGGTACCCACGCGATCCAACAAAAAGCGTCCGATGTTCCACAACTTCGTGCCAAAATTGCGTCCCGTCGCAAACGACTTGTCGATGTCGAGCGGATCGAGAATGACGTCGGCGCCCATTCCCATGCCGGCGATGAGCGTCCACCGCAGCGCGTCGGCGCCGTACAGCGCGGTGACGTCGAGCGGATCGATTCCGTTGCCCAACGACTTGGACATCTTGCGATGCTGGGTGTCGCGCGCCGTGCCGTGCAGATACACTGAATGATACGGTGCCTGACCCATGAACTCATATCCCAACATGATCATGCGCGCGACCCAGAAGAACAAAATCTCGGGCGCGGTGATCAGCGTATCTGTCGGATAGAACGCTTTGAGCTGGAGCGACGCCTCGTCCGGCCAGCCGAGTGTGGAGAGCGGCCATAGTCCGGACGAAAACCACGTGTCGAGCACGTCTTCATCCCGACGCACCGGGCATTCACAGTAGGGACACTGCGTAATGTCCTCCCGGCTCACGATGATGTTTTGCGGTGGATCGCACTCGTCGCAATACCACACTGGAATGCGATGACCCCACCATAGCTGCCGCGAGATGTTCCAGTCGCGAATGTTCGTGAGCCAGTTCACGTACACGGCTTCCCAACGCTCTGGCAGGATACGAATAGCACCATCGCGCACGGCTTGTAGCGCGGGGCGCGCGAGCGGCTCCATCTTCACGAACCATTGATCCGACAGACGCGGCTCGACCACCGTGTCGCATCGATAGCAGTGGCGCACGGAGTGTTGGTGCGTCTCCACTTTCTGGAGCGCACCACTCTCTTTGAGCATCTCGACAATTCTCTCACGTGCTTCGAATCGATCGCGCCCGTCGATCGCTTTGGGCACGCGACCCTCGGCGTCCGTCACTTCGCGAACGACACCGCGCTCGTCGATCACCACGGGCATGGCCAAGGCGTGTCGCTTGCCGACTTCGAAATCATTGGCGTCGTGCGCGGGCGTGATCTTCACGACGCCTGTGCCGAACGCCGGATCGGCGTAGGCGTCGGCGATCACAGGAATCGAACGATTCACGATCGGCAGTCGCACGCTCTTGCCGACGAGATCGCGATACCGTTCGTCGTCCGGATTCACGGCGACGGCGACGTCGGCGAGCATCGTCTCGGGCCGCGTCGTGGCGACGACGAGCGATCGACCAGACTGTCCGTCCACCGGATAAGCAATGTGGTACAGCTTGCCCGTCTCGTCCGCGAACTCCGCCTCTTCGTCGCTCAACGACGTCAAGCAGCGCGGGCACCAATGGATGACGCGGTGACCACGGTAGATCAACCTGCGCTCGTACAGCCGGACGAACGCTTCGCGAACGCCGAGTGAGAGCTCGGGCGACAGTGTGTAGGCTGTGCGTGACCAGTCGGCTGACGCGCCGATCGCGCGGAGCTGTTGCAGAATCGCGCCGCCGGTCTCTTCGACAAACGCCTCCGTCCGGCGCACGAACGCGTCGCGGCCGAGATCGAAGCGTGTTTTGCCTTCGGTCGCGAGGAGTTTTTCCACGACGTTCTGCGTCGCGATTCCTGCGTGGTCCATTCCGGGGAGCCACAACGCCTCCGCGCCGCGCATGCGCGCCCAGCGAATGATCACGTCCTGAATGGTGTTGTTCAGTCCGTGTCCGACGTGAAGAATTGCCGTGACGTTCGGCGGCGGCATGACGATCGTGTACGGCTCGCGATCTCCGCCGGTGCGCGCTGAGGCGTTGGCGTCGGCGGTGAAGCAGCCCGCGTCGATCCACGCGCGGTAGATCTCGGGCTCAACGGTGGCAAAGTCGAAACGGTCGGGAAGGGAGGCGGAAGACATTCCTGAAAAATACCTCGGTCGTGGTCGGCAATCAGCTATCGCCGGTTTCGATGCAGCAAGATCACCCTCAAAACGAACGACGGGCCGCGCGAACGCGGCCCGTCGGTTGCTTCGTCAGACACAGTCGGCGATCAAATCCGATCTTGTCGCTCTGTCTGCGCGCTTCCGGCGTCCAGCGTCGTATCGACTCGTGATGCCTTTTCTACATCGACGGGATGTACGACATGGTCACCCTTGGGGACGCCGGCCGATACCGACGAACTCCCCAAATGCTCTCCGCGACCCGACTTCTTCATTCGGCTGCGTCGTTCGGCCATGCCGACGGTGTCGTCCGCCGAATTGCGAATGGCGTCGTCCGTTCCCTGCCAGCGCTCGCCGAGCTTGACCTTTGGATCAGCGTGCCGGTCGGCTTCATCCGACGTACCCTGACGCCGACGGCCGGTTCCGACGCTATGGCCCTCCCAGTGCGCTTCGGTCAACGACGCGTCCCCTTCGCGAACGCGCCGTGCCGATTCCTCGAACCGACGCTCTTCGTCGCCGATCGCGATGCGATTGACCACCGTCTCCACGCCCGGAACTCCGCGCGCGATGGTGACGGCGTGATGCGACTCGTCTTCGTTCTCGACCCAGCCGGCGAGCTCGATCGTACCTTCGCCGATCGAACCGATGTCGACCGCGCGTTCGGCGAGGATTGGATCGTTCCGGAATGCTTCGAGCACGCGCTCCTCGAGCGTCTCGTCGTACTCCTCGGCTTCGAGCTCGTCGTCTTCAATGTCCTCGAACTCGTCGGTGTCTTCGGTGTCGTCGGCGACGGCATAACGGTCCGCGGCCGGTTCGACGGCCGGAGCACCCTTGCGACGGCGAAGCTTGGATTTCAATCCGCTAAAGCCGCCGACACGTTGGGCGACGAGCATTCCGACGGCAAAGCCGGCCACTGCGCCAACAAGAACTCCGAGCACGGTGCCCGTGGACGACGACTCCTCGTCACGAAAGCGGAGCGGTGACATAGCGTGTGGACCTGTGGCGGAGGTTGTTGCAGAAGGATAAGTTACGCGGACGAATCGCGCGAGTACCGAGCTCGTTGGCGTGCAAGAAGAAGGCCACCCACCGATGCCCTTTGGGGCGCGGAACGCAACTACGGAACGCACCTAAAGGATGATCGATCGTCCAGCCGAATCCACGCTCACGCTGACGCTCCCCGACGGATCGCAGCGCACCGTGTCATCAGGCACGCTCCCATCTGAGGTCGTCAAATCGATCGGCGAACGTCTCCTCATGGCCGCGGTGGCCGTCGAAGTGAACGGCGTTCTCCAGGATCTGGTTACTCCGCTGCGTGCGAGTGGATCCTTCAAAGTCCTCACGGACCGCGACGCACCGTCGCTCGCGGTGCTGCGTCATTCGGCCGCGCACATCCTCGCGACTGCCGTGCGACGCTTGCGTCCCGATGCAAAAATCGGATTCGGTCCATCGATCGACGACGGCTTTTACTACGATTTCGAAGTCGCCGAGCCGTTCACGCCCGAAGATCTCACGACGTTCGAGAACGAGATGCGGAAGGTCGTGGCCGAGAAATATCCGTTCGTGCGCGACGAAGTGGATCGGAGGGAGGCGCAGAAACGCTTCGTCGACGATCCGCTCAAGCTCGAGCGTCTCTCGGAACTGGGCGACGACGAAATCATCTCGACGTACACCGACGGGCCCTTCATAGATCTCTGTCGCGGCCCCCACGTGCCCGACACGTCGCGCCTCAAGCATTTCAAGCTCACGCACAGTGCGGGCGCGTATTGGCGCGGCGATTCCAAGCGGCAGATGCTGCAGCGCATTTACGGCACGGCGTTCTTCAAGAAAGAAGAGCTCGATGCGTATTTGCTGCGTATCGAAGAGGCGAAGAAGCGCGACCATCGTGTGGTCGGCAAGCAGCTCGATCTGTTCATGATGCATCCGTTCGCACCCGGCGCCGTGTTCTGGACGGAACGCGGCACGGTGTTGTTCAACGCGCTCAACGATTTCATTCGTGAACGCCAGCGCGACGACTTTCACGAGATCAAGACGCCGCTCCTGTACAACAAGGCGCTGTGGGAGATCTCAGGGCATTGGGGCAAGTACAAAGAGAACATGTTCCTCGTACTCGACAACGAGACGGGCGAACATGATTTCTCGCTCAAGCCCATGAACTGCCCGTCGCACTATCTGCTCTATCAATCGAAGAAGCACTCGTACCGCGAGCTGCCGCTTCGTTACGTGACGTTCGACGTGCTGCACCGAAACGAAGTGACAGGCGCGCTCTCGGGCCTTACACGCGTGCGTCAGTTCCAGCAGGACGACTGCCACGTCTTTTTGCGCGACGACCAGATCACGCAGGAAGTCGATTTTCTGCTGCGCTTCATTCTCAGCTACTACGAGACGTTCGGCCTCATGGCCAAGCTCAAGTTTGCGACGCGACCCGAAGTGCGAATCGGCAGCGACGAGATGTGGGATCGCGCCGAGTCGTCGTTGCGCGCGGCGCTCGACGCGACGGGAATGGAATACGAGTTGAAAGAGGGCGACGGCGCGTTCTACGGACCCAAGATCGACTTCGACGTCACGGACTCGATCGGCCGGCCCTGGCAGCTCGGCACCATTCAATTGGACTACAGCAACCCCGAGCGCTTCGATCTCTCATACGTGGGCGAGGACAACTCGGCGCATCGTCCGGTGATCATTCACCGCGCTGTCAGCGGCTCGCTCGAGCGCTTCATCGCCATTTTGATCGAGCATTTTGCCGGCGCGTTCCCCGTCTGGCTGTCGCCGGAGCAGGTGCGCGTGCTCCCGATCACCGACGAATACGCGGACTATGCTCGCCAAGTGACCAAGCGGTTGCACGACGCCGGCGTCCGTGTGCATCTCGACGCTCGTTCAGAAACACTCAAGTATCGAGTGGCGGAAGGGGCGCGTATGAAAGTTCCTTATATGGTCGTCGTCGGGCGGCGCGAGGCCGAGCTTGGTACGGTCGCGGTAAACGTTCGTGGCGCGGGGAAGGAGCAGAAGCCCAACTCGGTGTCGCTCGACGATTTTGTAACACGGCTGATTGAGGAAAATCGCACGCGCGTGTTGACGCTTTCGGCGCACGAGGAGTTACACCCGTAACCCACGTGGTTCGCCGTTTGACCGAAGTCCACCGGAGCGCCAGCAATGCATCGCCGTCGGGTGCTGATTCGGAGTGCAATCGCTCTTGCCTGTGCGGCGACCGCTCCCAACGTTCCTCGCCGCTTGGGTGCGCAGACGTCTGGAACCGTCGCCGTTCCGCGCTATCGCCTGCGAATCATCGGTGTCTTTGACGAAGCAAGCGGCGACCCGGTAGAGGGCGTCCGCGTCTTGGACATCTTGAACGGATCGTCATCGGTCACGACGACAACGGGGACGCTCAGTCTCATCTTTCTGCCGGAAGGCGCGAGCCTGGTTCGCCTGCAGAAACTCGGCTACGAGCAACAGACGATCGCTGTCGAGATTTCTCCGGCCGACACGGTGCCGATTACCGTCGTGCTCCGACGTGTCGCGAATCTGCCGGCCGTCGTGACCAAGGCGGATTCGGCTCGCCACTATATCTCTCCGGGACTGCGCGGGTTCGAGGAGCGGAGGAAGTTGGAGAGCGGCTACTTCATCACCGAAGATGAGCTTCGCAAGAACGAAGGACGACCGCTGGCGAACGTATTGCTAGCGAAAGCCGCCGGCGTCATCATCGGGAACGGCCGGGGGAGCGAGATGTACTTGATGCGCTCACCGCGCTGCTCGAACGGTGGTCCGCCGCAGGTCTACTTGGATGGCGTTCCTTTGAGTGCCACGCCGGCGTTGGGCACGCAGACGCGCCGCGGCCGCGGCGCTCCGCCGCCGTCAGGTGATACTGCTCCGTTCAATCTGATGGACTTCGACATCACGAATCTTGCCGCCGTCGAATTCTATCCTGATGGCGCCCTGGTTCCGATACAGTTTGCTCATACGTCGCTTCGGTATGGAGCGCTGCTGCTCTGGACACGCGAACGCTGACCTGATTCAATCCGCGCGGATTGCGGTAATGGGATCCACGGCGAGTGCGCGGCGAGTCGGCACCACGCACGCGATCATCGCTGCGCCGAGTAGCGTGGCCGCCCCCGCGGCGAACGATGCGGCATCGAGCGGCGCGACTCGGTAGAGCATTGTCACGATCAATCGCGTGGTCCAATACGCGCCGGCCAACCCGACGATCGCCCCAATAGCGGCGAGCACCACACCGCGTACGATGACGATTCGTGCGATCGAGCCCTGGCTCGCGCCCAGCGCCATCCGAATTCCGATTTCACGCGTGCGCTGCGCGACCGAATACGCCATCACGCCGTAGAGGCCCACTCCGGCCAACACCAGCGCAAGCAGTGTGAACGCGCCGAGCAACAGCATGGTGAAACGCGGGCCGGCAAGCGCCCGTGACAGGAGCGTCTCGGTGCTCTCGATGCTCGGAGACGCCATCTGCGGATCCATTGAATGGATCAGCGCACGCACCGGCGTCACCAAATCGCCACCGGCATCCGCTCGAACCATCACAGCCGTCCCCGGTCCCGGATCCACCAAGGGTTGGTAGAACATCGGCGCCGACGAATTTTGTCCGGCCGGCGACGCATCCGCCGCGACGCCGACGATCGTATTCCAATCGCCGTTTCCCTGATAGACCACGCGAAGGCGGTGCCCGAGGGCTTGGCCCGGCGACCAGTGCTTTCTTGCGAACGCCGCGTTGACGATCACTTGACTGTTTGTCTTCGAGGTGTCCGTGAACGTCGAGCCTTCCACCAGACGAACGCCCATCATGGCAAACCAACGTGGCTCAACACTGTTGACGTCGATGAACGCGGTCGGGTTGGCCCCCACCGCACTCGGTTCCCCTTCGATCTCGAGTGTGCCGACCGAAAAACTTCGCGAGCCGGGAGCTACGGCGGACAGCGCGACATCGCGAACTCTACCGACCGCCCGGAGACGCGTGGAGAGTGCCTGAAAAAATTCCGTGCGCGCCGCGGTGGTCGGAAAACGCTTCACCGGCAACTGCGGCGTGATCGCGTACAGCCCTTTCGGATTGAACCCGCGATCGCTGCGCTGCATGTTGATGATGCTTCGGATGAGCAGCGTCGCACCGACAATCAGCATCGCAGACAGCGCCATCTCGCTGATTACGAGCAGTGAGCGCAGCCGATCTTGTCCGCGGGCGTGTGATGTTGCCAGCGAGCCGGCCTTGAGCGCCTCATTCGTCGAGTGACGCGACGACTGCATGCCGCCGATCACGCTGAACGCAAGGCCGCTGGCCACCGCGAGCAGCACAGTCACCACCAGAGTCGTTCGGTCCAAGTGCGCCACGCTGAGCTCGACCAACTGTGACGGTCGCAGCGCGACCATGGCGCGCAGGCCGAGCCATCCGAACAGCACGCCCGCCGCGGCGCCGGCAAAGGTCAACAGCAGGCTCTCCGTGGCCAATTGGCGAAAGATCCTGACGCGGCCCGCGCCAAGCGCAGCGCGAATCGCCAACTCGCGATGGCGCGTAGCTGCGCGTGCGAGCATGAGGTGCGCGACATTCGCGCAGGCGACGAGCAGCACCAACGCAACTGCCGCTGTCAGCATGAGCAACGAATCGCGAAACCCGATTCGCTCGGCGGGCGAGATGACGTTCGTTTGAAATATCGACTGTCCATCGGCAGCCACGCCGGAGTGGGCGCTCAGCGTATCGAGCTCGCGCGCGGCCGCGACGGTCGTTGCGCCCGCCCGGAGCCGCCCAACGACGTGCAGGCCCACTCGATTGTTCTGGATGTCCAATGGCAGCCAAACATCCGATGGATCCCACCCGGCGCTGGGAAGCCGAAGCGCGGCCGGCATGACGCCGATGATCGTGTAGGTCGAATCGTTGAGCGTCATCGTGCGGCCGAGCGTCGCGTCGTCCGCGCCGTAGCGTGTGCGCCACAGGCCTTCCGACACCAGCGCCACCCGAGCGTGATTCTCCATCTCGGCCGCCGAGAACAACCGGCCTCTGATCGGTCGCTCACCGGCGAAGGCCGCGAAGCTCGGCAGGATCCACGAGGCCGAGATTTCCGCCGGGTCCGCGTCGGTGCGAAGCGATACCGTCGATCTGCGGTACGGCTCGAGAGTGTCGAATGTGTGGCTGCCCGCGCGCCACGCCCGCACGACGGCCGGAGGCGGGTTCATCGAGACGCGGATGCCGGTATTGTTTCCCATCCCCGGCTGCTGCTCCACGAGCATCACCCGATCGGGCGACGGATACGGAACCGCGTGCAGCAGCAAACTGCTGACGACGCTGAAGACGGCCGTCGTGGCGCCGATGCCGAGCGCCAATGTGAGAACTGTGACTGCTGTCCAGCCTTTTTGCCGGCGAAGCGTTCGGAACGCGAAGGCGACGTCCTGTCGCAGATCACTCAAGAATTCAGTGCGTTGCATCTGGTGCTCGCGGTGGCGCGCGGCTGCGAGGAGTCGCGCTCGAGATTGACTGAGTGGGCCAAATCGACGGATGGCTTCCGCGTACGCGTCGTCGGCGTTTTGTCCCTGGGCGATCAGTTGTTCGACACGGAGGGCGAGGTGCAGCTTGATCTCGTCCTCGACCTCGCGCTCCCAGCGGTCGCGCCTTCGCAGGGCAAGGCGAAACGCGCGACGGACGCCGCCGCGAATCACGTGGCGGCCCGCGGCGGTGTTGCGTCTTGGGCGGCGGTGAGAATCATCGTCACCGTATCGGCGTAGCTCATCCAGTTGCGCGTTTCGGCGCGGAGGTGCGTTCGGCCGGCGGCGGTGATTTTATAGTAGCGCGCGCGGCGGTTGTTTTCCGTCACGCCCCAGTCGGCCTGGAGCAGTCCGCGTTCTTCGAGGCGGTAGACCGCTTGGTAGAGCGCGGAATCCTCGAGCTCCAACGAGCCATTCCCGGCGCGTTCGAGCCAACTGACGATCTCGAACCCGTGCATGGGCGTCCAGTTCAACGCGCGCAACACGAGGAGATCGAGGGTGCCTTTGAGCACGGGCAGGCGAGTCATCATGGTTCCTCTGAGAGCTTCTATGGAGAATCTGTAAGGAACAGTATTGTTGGAACCGCCGGCCGTCAAGCAGGGATTCAGATCGCGCCGGTTCGCGCCGGTTCGCGCCGGTTCGCGTCTTCGTGGTTGCGGATTGTCGGGGTGTCGTGTCCTATAGGGCGCAGGGGTCGCGCATCCACCATTTCCTCCCGAGACTGTCTGTGACGTCTGTGCGGATTCGAGTTGTCGCCCTCGCGATCACGCTCGCGCTGCCGCTCGCCGCTCCGCAGCGGGGAATTCTCAACGGCAACGCACTCGGCGCCCAGGACCCCGCGCCGGCGGGGACGCAGCCTATCCGCACGGCGGTATTCCTCGGCCGAATCATCAGCGGCACGGATAGCTCCCCGGTGCGGTCGGCCGACATCCGGCTGTTTCGTATCGACAGCACGCACACCATCCGCGCCCGTCGCGGCAACGACTCCCTCGACATCTTCGTGGACACGGCGCGGTCCCGAGTCGGCATCACCGACTCGCTGGGTGCGTTTGCGATGCGACGGCTCGAGGAGGGGCACTATCTCATGAGCATTCGTCGCATTGGATTCGCTCCGTTGGACGGCGTGCTCCGAGTCGATTCAGGTATCGTCAATTCGACTTTGATCATGCCGCAGACGTCCCAACTTCTCGCCAAGGTCATCATCAGCGAGATGAGTGTTGACCGCGTGAAGCAGAAACTCGATCGCGTTGGGTTCGTCGGGCGGTCTCATTCGGGCGAGTCCGGCACGTTCATCGATCGGGCGGAGATCCTTCGCCGACAGTCCCTGACTGTTGCCGATATCTTGTCGGCGTACGGAATTCACGACGGTGAGTTCATCCTCGACCGTATGCCCGCCGACTACGATCTGTTGCGCGACTATCCGGCCGATCTCGTGGTTGGCATCGAGATCTATCGGCACGGCGTCCCGACCGAATTCAACATGACGAGGCGCGGCCCCAACATCATGAGTCCAGGCGGACAGTCCAACTTGATGCGCCCGACCGTCATCATCTGGACGTTCATTCGCTGACTTGGGCCTGGTGTTGGGCCTCTCCAGTCTTGTCCACCTTCCTGGCCGACCTGCCAGGCCCTCCCCCGCGACCTTAGCTTTCAAGGCTCGGCCCTCCCGGCCGCCCGCATCACTGACTCGGAGCCCGAAGCACAATGACGGATACATCTCGGCAGCCCGTAATCGTATCGGCCGCCCGCACACCTATCGGCCGCTTCCTCGGCGGCCTGTCCACGTTGAGCGCGCCTGAGCTCGGCGCAATCGCCATCCGCGCCGCCATCGAGCGCGCCGGCGTCGATCTCAACGACATCGAAGAAGTGATCATGGGCAACGTGATCCAGGGCGGCGTCGGCCAAGCCCCGGCTCGCCAAGCCGCGCTCAAGGCCGACGTTCCGGCCACCGTGTCGGCGATGACGATCAACAAAGTTTGCGGATCCGGACTCAAGGCTGTCATGCTCGCGGCCCAGTCGATCAAAGCGGGCGATCACCAGGTCGTGGTTGCCGGCGGTCAGGAGTCAATGTCCAACACGCCATACTACAACTACGGTATGCGCGGCGGCGTGAAGCTCGGCGACCAGATGCTCGTCGACGGCATGATCAAGGACGGCCTCTGGTGCTCGTTCTGCGACGTGCACATGGGAAGACACGCCGAGTATACAGCGAAGAAAGCGGGCGTGTCGCGACAGATGCAGGATGAGTTTTCTGTGAAGTCGCACCAGAAAGCCGCCGCCGCGATCGATGCCGGCAAATTCAAGGACGAGATTGTGCCCGTGCAAATCCCCGGCAAGAAAGGACCGACGACCGTCGACACCGATGAGAGCGTGCGTCGCGACACCACCCTCGAGGTGCTCGCCAAGCTGCGCCCGGCGTTTCCCGACAAGGAAGGGAAGGACACAGACTTGTCGGTCACCGCGGGCAATGCGCCTGGTTTGAACGATGGCGGGGCGGCACTCGTCGTGACCTCGGAGGAATACGCGCGCGCGCATGGTCTCAAGATTCTTGCGCGCATCGACGCGTATGCAACGGGCGCCACGGAGCCGCGCGATTTGTTCTTTGCGCCGATCCTGGCTGTTCAGAACTTGATGAAGAAGAGCGGCTCCTCGATTTCCGACTTCGATCTCATCGAGTCGAACGAAGCGTTCGCGTCGCAATCGCTTGCCACCGGCGGAGGTCTCAACTGGGATTGGGATCGCGTCAACGTCAACGGTGGTGCGATTGCGCTTGGCCATCCCATCGGCGCTAGCGGTGCTCGCGTGCTCACCACGCTTCTCTACGCGCTCCAGGATCGCAAGCTGCACCGCGGTCTCGCAACGCTGTGCCTCGGCGGCGGCGATGCAGTGGCGCTCAGCGTCAGTCGAGTAAACTGATATGACGACACGCGCCCTCTCGCGCCCGGCGAGCATTCCGCTGTTCGGTGTCGTTGGATTTGCTGCCGCGGTTGCTGCCGCGTCGCAGATCGCCATTCCGTTGCCGTGGACGCCGGTGCCGATCACGCTGCAACCCATGCTCGTGATCCTCGCCGGCATGTTGCTTGGTCCGGTGGCGGGCGCTCTGAGCATGATCCTGTATCTCGTCGCCGGCGCCACGGGTCTTCCCGTGTTCACTCCGCTCGGTGCGCCCGGCATCGCTCGGTTCTTCGGACCGACCGGCGGATATCTGATCGCATATCCCGCGGCAGCGTACGTCGCCGGGTTTCTTGCGCTTCGCGCTGGTAGTCTTCGCGGTCGGTGGCTTGCCGGCTTGGCCGGCGTTGCCGTGATCTATCTCGGTGGAATCGCGCAGCTCTTTTTGTTGAATGGCAGCGCGCTCCGCGCTGTGCAGCTTGGCGTCACACCCTTCGCGGCATTCGACATCGTGAAGGCTTTCGTCGCGGCCGCGATCAGCGGTCCGTGGGTGGCGCGCCGAGCCGCTTGAACGCGCAGCTGTTCTTTCATACGGAGACGGGCGCGCTTCGGCCGCTCTGGCGGATTCTCCTTTTTCTCATCGCGTCACTCGGGGCGTACGTCGTCGCCGATGCCATTCTCGGTCCGATCATCACGCGGATGTTGGGCGCGGTCGGCCTTCGCGGTGTGGCGACCCAATCGTGGATCACGGCGGCAGCGCTCGTGGGTGGGACGATTGCGTCCCAGCATTGGATCGACCATCGCCCGTGGCGCGATGTTTGGCTTGATCGTGATGCCGCCCGTGCGCCGGTCCTCGTGTTTGGATTTGGTGTGGGCACGCTCGCGGTGTCCATACCAATTCTCTCGTTGATCGCCGCGCACTGGCTTCGATTGGAAACAGGAGCGGAAGGGTCGTTAATTGGAGCGGCTGTTCGCGTCAGCATTTTTCTGTTGCCGGCTGCGCTGTTCGAGGAATTGCTCACGCGCGGTTACATCCTGTCGGTGCTGCGCGAATCCTGGGGCTGGCCTGCGTCGGTCGTCGCGACCAGCGTGGGATTCGGAATGCTGCACTTGGCAAACCCCGGCGCCACCATTCAGTCGGTCGTTCTGGTGACGTTGGCTGGGCTGTTTCTCTCAGGGGTGCTCTACGCGACGAAGAGTCTCTATGCCGCGTGGATGGCGCACTTTGCCTGGAACTGGGCGATGGCCGTGTTGTTCCACACGGCGGTGAGTGGGATTCCGCTGGAATCTCCTCGGTACCGTTATGTTGATGCGGGGCCGGACTGGGCCACGGGCGGAGAGTGGGGCCCGGAGGGCGGACTTCCGGCGGGACTGGGGATGGGGGCGGGAATCGTATACCTATTCGCGTGGCGCGGGCGTGAATCGCGCCGCCAGGAGACATAGACAATGGCCGAACGCGTCGCCGTGATCGGCGCTGGGCAGATGGGCAACGGAATTGCGCATGTCTTCGCGCAGACCGGGTTCGACGTCACGATGATCGATATTTCCGCCGACGCGCTCCAGCGCGGGAAGGGCACGATCGCCGGCAATCTCGACCGACAGATCAAGAAGGGTACGCTCCAACCCGCAGACAAAGATGTGATTCTCGGACGTGTGACGACGGAGCAGTCGCTGTCGGCAGCCGCGGACGCAACGCTCGTCGTCGAAGCCGCGACAGAGAATCGTGATCTCAAGTTCAAGATGTTCAGTGAGCTCGATGGCATTGCGCAGGCGGACGCCATCCTCGCGACGAATACGAGCTCGATCTCGATCACCGAAATCGCGGCGCGCACCAAGCGGCCGGAGAAAGTCATCGGGATGCATTTCATGAATCCCGTGCCGGTGATGCAGCTCGTCGAGGTCATTCGCGGTCTCGCGACGTCGAACGAAACCACGCAGCGCGTTCTCGACTTGAGCACGGCGCTCGGAAAGACCCCGGTCGAAGTGCAGGATTATCCCGGGTTCGTGGCGAATCGGGTCCTCATGCCGATGATCAACGAGGCCGTGTATTGCCTCATGGAAGGCGTGGGCTCGGCTGAGGCGATCGATACTGTGATGAAGCTGGGAATGAATCATCCCATGGGACCGCTCGCGCTGGCGGATCTCATCGGCCTGGACACCTGCTTGGCGATTCTCGAGGTGCTCCACGACGGGCTTGGCGATCCGAAATACCGCCCGTGTCCGTTGTTGCGGAAGCATGTCGCGGCCGGGTGGCTCGGGCGAAAGACGAAAAAGGGGTTTCATGCTTATTGAGGCGCGGTAGTCGTGGCTTGGGCGCTCACGCCTCTCACCGAAGACCAACGTTCTGTTCAGGCCGTGGCGCGCGAATTCGCGGCGGCCGAGATCGCGCCGTTCACCGCGCAGTGGGACCGCGACGCGTACTTCGAGCCGGCGCTCGTTCCGAAGCTTGGCGAGCTCGGGTTTCTCGGGATGCTGATTCCCGAAGCGTTCGACGGATTGGGACTCGACACCTTGACCTATCTCGTCGCGCTCGAGGAAATCGCGCTCGTCGACGCCTCGGTGGCCGTCATGCTCAGCGTGCACAATTCGCTGCCGACGCAGATGATCCTCAAGTGGGGATCAGACAATCAGAAAGAGGAATTTCTAAAGCCGATGGCCCGCGGTGAGCGGCTCGGGGCGTTCGCGCTGTCCGAACCGGAGGCTGGGTCGGATGCGGCCTCGCTGCGCACGCAGGCCGTCCGCGACGGCGACGACTGGATTCTCAACGGAACCAAGGCGTGGGTCTCGAGCGGAACCAGAGGGGACGTCATCATCGCGATGGCGCGCACCGACTCGCCGGACGACCGGCGCGGTGCTCGCGGCATCAGTGCGTTCATCATCACGCCGGATCTCGCGGGGTTCAGCGTCGGCAAGAAAGAAGACAAGATGGGACTGCGCGCGTCGCCGACGGTGCAGATTCATTTCTCCGACATGCGGGTTCCAGGCGATCGGCTGCTCGGTCACGTGGGCAGTGGCTTCATCTACGCAATGCAGTCGTTGGACAACGGTCGTCTCGGGATTGCCGCACAAGCCATTGGCATCGCCGAGTCCGCGCTTCGGCACTCCGCCGCGTACGCTGCCGACCGTCGGCAGTTCGGTCATCCGATCAAAGAATTTCAAGCGATTCAATTCAAGCTCGCCGACATGGCGACGCGCGTGTCCGCGGCGCGCGCGCTGCTGCATATGTCGGCGCGGGCCAAGGATCGTGGCGAGCACATGACGCAGTTCAGCGCCATGGCCAAGCTGCTGGCGAGCGAGACCGCCATGTGGGTCACGACGCAAGCGATTCAGATTTTCGGCGGATACGGCTACGTGAGCGACTATCCTGTCGAGCGGTTGTTCCGGGACGCGAAGGTGACGGAGATCTACGAGGGCACCTCGGAGATTCAACGAATCGTCATCGCCCGTGAGCTGTATTCGCACTAGCACCGAGCAACACGCAGTCGCAGCACGCCTGTCAGATCCAACCTTACTCCAACACTCTCGACAATGAAGCTTTTCGACACGATCGCCGACATGGGTCACGAGCAGCTCGTCCTCTGCCAGGACTCGGCGTCCGGTTACCGCGGCATCATCGCGGTTCACAGCACGGTGCTCGGCCCGGCGTTGGGCGGCACGCGCTTTTGGAACTATGCCAGCGACGAGGACGCCATCGTCGACGCGCTCCGTCTTGCGCGCGGCATGACGTACAAGAACGCCGTGGCTGGATTGAACCTCGGTGGCGGAAAGTCGGTGATCATTGGAAATAACAAGACAGCCGATCGTGAAATGATCTTTCGCGCGCACGGGCGTTTCGTCGAGAGCCTTGGTGGTCGATACATCACGGCGGAAGACGTCGGCACGAGCACGGCTGACATGGACTACGTGCACATGGAGACGGACTACGTCAGTGGTCTGGCCGGCCGGTCGGGCGACCCGTCGCCCGTGACGGCGCACGGTGTGTTTCGCGCCATTCAAGCCTCGGCCAAGGAGCGCTGGGGGTCCGACGACCTCACCAACAAGACGGTCGCGATCCAGGGCTGCGGCCATGTTGGCTACTATCTCGCGAAGGAGTTGCACGAGGCCGGCGCGAAGCTCGTTGTGACCGACATCGACGCCGAACGGGTCAAGCGTGTCGTGGGAGAATTCGGGGCGCGGGCTGTCGGATCCGAAGAGATCTACGCGGTGGCCGCGGACATCTTTGCTCCGTGCGCGCTCGGCGCGATCATCAACGACAAAACCATTCCGCAGCTCAAGTGCGAGATCGTGGCCGGCGCGGCGAACAACCAGCTCCTCGAGGAGCGTCACGGCGACGAATTGGTGACCCGCAACATCATGTACGCCCCCGACTATGTGGCGAACGCGGGCGGCGTGATCAACGTCTACGGTGAGCTCGCGGGCTGGACGTCGGCGCGGTCGTTCCGCAAGGCGGACGAGATATACGACACCATTCGCAAGGTGTTCGAGATCGCGAAGACCGAAAACATTCCCACCTATCTCGCCGCGGACCGTCTCGCCGAGCAGCGCATTCTCGCTGTGGGTTCCATGGTGCGCACGTGGCCGCAGTGGCCGAACAAATGATCAATGCGTGAGAGAATCCTCATCGCGTCCGACCACGCCGGCTTCGAGCTGAAGGAAAAGCTCGAGCAGGCGCTCGACACGCTTGGCTACGATGTCGAGGACCTCGGCACGAACAGCGAGGCGTCGACGGACTATGCCGACTACGCGCATCCGTTGGCGGAGCGGGTGTCGTCGGGCGACGTGAAGCGTGGCGTGTTGCTCTGTGGCACCGGACTCGGTATGAGCTACACAGCGAACCGCCATCCGCATGTTCGGGCGGCGGTCGCCTGGAATGCCGAGATCGCGAAGTTGGCGCGCGAGCACAACGACGCGAATGTGTTGGTGGTCCCGGCGCGATTCGTCACCGAAGAATCTGGTATTGAAATTCTCAAAGCGTGGCTCGACACGCCGTTTGCCGGGGGCCGGCACGCGCGCCGTGTCGACAAGATCGAGATGCCTGGCGCGGATCACGCGACAACGACGGAAACCAAGGGTGACGGGCGATGAGTGAGTGGACGAATCACAAGTTGTGCTCCCCGGGCAGCGCCCTGCGTGAGAGTGATCCGGAGATCGCTTCACTCATCGATCAGGAGATTCGGCGGCAGAACGATGGGCTGGAGCTCATCGCGAGCGAAAACTTTGTGTCGCCGGCGGTGCTCGAGGCCGCGGGGTCGGCGCTCACCAACAAATACGCCGAAGGCCTTCCGGGCAAACGCTATTACGGTGGATGTGAAGTCGTCGACAAGGTCGAGCAGTTGGCGATCGATCGCGCCAAGGAATTGTTTGGAGCGGAGCACGCGAATGTGCAGCCGCACTCCGGGGCGCAGGCGAACTACGCGGCGATGGCGTCGTTCCTCCATCCGGGCGACACATTTCTCGGCATGGACCTATCGAACGGCGGACATCTCACGCATGGATCGCCGGTCAACTTCTCGGGTCTGCTCTATCGCACGCTGTCGTACGGCGTCACCGACGAAGGCTTGCTCGACTACGACGACATGCGTCGCAAAGCGCGCGGCTATCGTCCCAAACTCATTCTGGCTGGGTACAGCGCGTACTCTCGCGTCGTGGATTTCGTCGCGTTCGCCGAGGTCGCGCAGGAGATCGGCGCGATCTTCATGGTGGACATGGCGCATTTTGCCGGACTCGTCGCCGGCGGCGCGCATCCGTCGCCGGTACCGCATGCCGACGTCGTCACCACGACCACGCACAAAACGCTGCGCGGCCCGCGTGGCGGCTTGATTCTGTCCAAGGCGCAGCACGCCAAGGCGATCGACAAGTCCGTGTTTCCCGGAAGCCAGGGCGGTCCGCTGGAACACATCATTGCCGCCAAGGCCGTATGCTTCCGCGAGGCGCTCGCACCGGCGTTTAAAGAATACTCACGACGTGTCGTCGCCAATGCGCGCGTGCTCGCCGGCGCGCTGACGTCACGTGGATTCAACATCGTTTCCGGCGGAACCGACAATCACCTCATGCTCGTCGACCTGCGGAATCGCGGACTCACCGGCAAGGTCGCGCAACTGGCGCTCGACGAAGCGTCCATCACCGTCAACAAAAACACGGTGCCGAAGGAAACGCAGTCGCCGTTCGTCACCAGCGGCATTCGCATCGGGTCGTCCGCGGTGACCACGCGCGGAATGAATGAGGCCGAAATGACGACCATTGCCGGGCTGATCGATCGTGTGCTCGCCGCCCCCGACGATGCGTCGGTCAAGGCAACGGTGCGCGACGAGGTGCGCACGCTCACGGCGCGCTTCCCACTTTACGTCTGAAGAGCTAGACGGCGACCGGCACAGGCAGCCGCTGCACCACCGATGCGACGCATTGCTCCGCGAGGTCGCGCGTGGTGTAGCAGCAGAGATCCAAATCGGCGCGACGCCATTGCCAGTCTTCGGGACTGGTCGCGTGCGGCTGCAGCACGTTTTCGAACGCCGGCATGGCTGTCTTCGGATCTGCGGACGGTTGCCGCTCGCCAAGCTGCCCGCTCCATTCGATCACGAGGAGTTGGCCGTCGGCAATCGAGTTCGAGCGGCCGCGAATCCAAGAAAAGCTCAGGCCAACCGGCCCGATCTGGACCGTGTAGCGGTCGGGCGTGCGTCGCGCTTCGGCGGCGAGACCAAGCGGCAAGGTGCCGGGCGTCTCACAAAGCTTGATGACGGTCGCCGACAGCGAGTCGAGCTCGCGGTTGATGAGCGTGAGCGCGCGCTGTGACGTGAGGAATGACGTCCGAGCCTTGGCGCGCTGTTCGTCCTCAGCGGCTCGGGCCGCCGCAATCGCGTCGGTCATGCGCTTTGGTGTTCCACCCGCGGCGCTTACGGCATCAACAATCGCATCGAGCACGGCGGTGCCGGTCGGCGCGCCCGAAGAACGCACCACCGTTCCCTTGAGCCAGGTCGGGTGGGGCGACGTGTCGAGCGGAATCACGAGCACGTCTTTGTGCTTCACACTTCCGATTCGCGCCTTGAGCGCGGCGGCCTCGTCCGTTGTGGCAGCTGATCCGCCCCACAGCCGCTGAAAGAGTACGACGACCACGCGAGATTCTTTCTCGATTGCCTTTTGAACCGCGGCGGCGGCAGGCCGAGAACGATCTCCAGTTCGAGGCGCGGCGTACACCGGCTTGGCGAGCCGGTGCTCCAAGCGCCGCTTCAGCTCCGCGACGGCCAGCGCGTCAAAGTCGGCAGCCGTTATCGCGACATCGTACTTGAAGACGCGCTTCATTCGATCAGGATCGGGGTTGGACGAGCGCCAGCGGGGAAAAAAAGCCCACCGAAGAGGCGGAAGGCCCCCATACCTCGGCCGAACGCCCTTAATCTAGTGACGGTTACTCCGTGGCGCCTCTCCCAAGCGCGCGGCGGGTGACGCGACTCTTCTTGGAAACGAGAAAGGGAGTTGTGGCGGGGACGCGCATCCGTCATTTTCTTGACGTCGGCGGGACGCAGGTGGTCCCGCCGTTAGTCTAGACGGAAGAAAACTGGGGAGTGCAGTGGCGGAACTGGCTTTTCGCGATGGGATTATGGACCGCATCCGGCTCCACGAGCCGCGGTTCGACGAGCGCGCGTATCTCTTCGTGCTCGCCGCCCTCGAGTATTGCCAGCAACGGCTTGACGAACGCCGCCACATCACCGGCCGAGAGCTGGCCCTGGCCTGCCGGGATCTGGCACTCGAGCGATTTGGCGTGATGTCCAGATTAGTGCTCGACCATTGGGGGGTACGCAGCAGCGCCGACATCGGCGACGTCGTGTTCACCTTGGTCGACCTCGGCCTGCTCATGAGCCAACCCACCGACACTCGAGACGAATTCGCTGCCGTGTTCGACTTCGATCAGGCGTTCGAGCGCGAATACCCGTGGAGCGGGGCGTTGCCCGTTTAGTCGTGGTGAGGAGGTGGGGTGGATGGAAAAACCGATGGAGTTGCCCGATTGTCGAAAGTGCCGGAGTGGAACCCTTCTTCCACTGAGCGATTACGGGCGCGACGGCGCGGCGATCACCTACAAAGCCTGGGCATGCAGCAATCCGGACTGCGGGTTCAATATCCGCATCGACAACGGTGAACTGAGCTACGGACGTACCGTCGGGATCTCTCAGAAGTAGGCGCCTGTCTCCACACTCGTGCGCACACTCGTCCGCGTCGTCACCAGCTCGGAATCGGCGGCGCGCGATGCCGCCGCGATTGCCGGCGGCATTCCCGCGCGCGCACTCATGCAGCGCGCCGGCGCCGCGGCGGCCGGCGAAATTGCTCTCCGCTTTCGTGAACGGCTCGCCGGCGGAGCTCTCGTGCTCGCCGGACCAGGCAACAATGGCGGCGACGCGTGGGTCGTAGCGCGCGCGCTGGCCGCTGCCGGGGCTCGTGTTCGCGTTCTGGAGCCGATCGCCGCGAAAAGTCCGGATGCGATCGCGGAACGCGCGCTCGCGCGTGACGTGCTCGCGCCGGACGCGATCGTCGATCGGGCAACGCCCGAATCCTTCGCCGGCTATGCGATCATCGTGGACGGCCTGCTTGGAACCGGAGCCGCCGGCGCGGCGCGCGGAGCGATCGCCGACGCGATTCGCCACGCGAATGCAACGCGTGACAACGGGGCTGTCGTCGTAGCACTCGATCTTCCGTCAGGGCTCGATGCGACCACAGGCGAAGCGAGTGGTGAGGTTGTCCTCGCCGATCTCACGCTGACTTTTGCGACGATCAAACGCGGTCATCTCGTCAATCGCGATTGCTGCGGAGATGTCGTCGTGCTCGACATCGGACTGGGCTCGTTCGCCGAGTTGAAAGACGGCGCGAGCAGGTTGGTCGATGAGGCGTGGGTGTCTCGTCAAGTTCCTGGCATCGCCGCGAGCGCACACAAAGGGGTTCGAAAAAAGATTGCGTTCGTTGGCGGCGCGACGGGAATGGCGGGCGCGGTCGTTCTCTCCGCTCGCGCCGCGCAGCGAAGCGGAGCGGGAATGGCGAAGCTCATCGTCTCGCCAGACAGCCTGACGGCGGTCCAACAAACGGAGCCATCTTCACTCGCCGCGACGTGGCCGACTGACGACGCGGCCGCCGATCGTGACATCGCGGACTGGGCCGATTGTGTCGTCGTCGGACCCGGCTTGGGCCGCGGCGACGCGAGCCGCGAGCTTCTCGAGCGAGTTCTCCGCCGCTGGCGTGGTCCCACACTGCTCGACGCTGACGCACTCACGTTGTTCGAAGGGCGCGCCGCCGATCTCGCCGAATTGCTCGCTGGTCGTCCGACGCTCATCACGCCACATCCGGCGGAATTCGGTCGACTGGCCGGAGTTACGGTTGACCAGGTGCTCGCTGCACGGTTCGAAATTGGACACGACATGGCCGCCCGGCTCCAGGCGTCCGTGTTGCTCAAGGGAGTGCCCACTGTGATTACCTCACCAGCGGGAGACGTTCTGATCAGCGCGAGCGGAACGCCGGCGCTCGCGACGGCGGGAAGCGGCGACGTCCTGAGCGGCATCGCGGGGACGCTCCTGGCGCAAGTGAATGACCCTTTGGTCGCCGGGGCCGCAGCAGCGTGGGTGCACGGACGCGCGGCCGAACGTGTTCCGCGAACGGAGGGCGCGGGCGTGCGCGGAATCTCCCTCGACGACATCGTGAACGAATTGCGTGACAGCTGGACGTTCGACGCACGTCCCGGCCGATATCCCGTGCTGGCCGAACTCGCGGACGTCGCCGGCACACGATGAGCGACGAAATCCCAATGGGGCCGGGAGCGGAATTCGACGCGATCCGGCAGATGCTCGAACGCTGGGGTCCACGCGCGGTCGGCATTGGCGACGATGCGGCAGTCATGCACGTGGCAAGGGGCGATTCGCTTGTCGTCAGCGTCGATACGTTCGTCGAGGGCCGGCACTTCCTCCGCGGGTGGCTCACGCCGCGAGAGATCGGTTTTCGAGCGGTCGCTGCTGCACTCAGCGACATCGCCGCCATGGCCGCGCGACCTACGGGCGTGTTAATCGCTCTCAATCTTCCCGAGTATTGGAACGAGTCGCTCATCGAGATCGCAGATGGAATCGGGGAAATGGTCGACCTTGCGCAGACATGTATTCGCGGCGGCAACTTGAGCGACGGCACCGAGCTGTCGGTTACGACTACAGTCCTCGGCGAGGCCTTCGCGCCGCTCGCCCGTCGCGGTGCTCGTGCGGGCGATCGCGTCTATGTCACCGGTCGATTCGGTGGCCCCGGTGCCGCAACGGCGTTGCTCTACGCCGGAGAATCGGCCGGCGACTTTCGCGATCGATTTGCGCGGCCGGTCCCGCGTCTCGCGGAGGCGGTGTGGCTCGCCGAGCGCGGTGCGTCGGCAGCCATTGATGTTTCCGACGGACTTCTTGCCGACGTCGGCCATCTCGCGGTCGCGAGCGGTGTCGACATCTCGATGGATGCGACACGCGTCCCGCTCATGGACGGAGTCGAGATCGATGCGGCGCTAAGAAGTGGTGAAGAATATGAGCTCGTGGTGACGTCGTCGGAGCTCGACGTCGCCGCGTTCGAGCGACGCTTCGCGATTCCACTGACGGAGATCGGCCATGTGACGGACTCGCGCGACGGATGCGTGCACGTGAGTGGTGCGCGCGTTGCCAACGTGCGCGGCTACGATCACCTTTCGCGCTGATGCGCACATTGTTCGTTGGCCTGACGGTGCTGGTGATGACGACGTTGCTCGGCCCGGTCGTCGTTGTGGCGCGCCTGCTCCAGGTGCCGCAGGGGCCGACGTCGATCTACGCGCGCTGCGTGCGTCTCTGGGCGCGAGCGTTGAATCGCGCCGCGGGTGTGCGCGTGCGCGTGCACGGCGCTGAGCGATTGAAGAATGCTCGCGGTGCCGTCGCCATCGCCAATCACGTGAGTTGGTTCGACATCTTTCCGCTTGCGGCGGAGGTTCCGTGGTGCAGCTTCGTCGCGAAGTCGGAGCTCCGCCGATTGCCATTGTTTGGCTTTGCCGCCGAAACCGTCGGCATCGTGTTCCTCGATCGTGAAAATCGGAAACAGGCATTCGAGTCGTACAAGGTTGCCGCCGGCGAGGTTCAGCGTGGCCGAACCGTGATCGTGTGTCCGGAGGGATCGCGCGGCACGGACTACCAGCTTCGTCCGTTCAAGAAAGGACCGTTCGTTCTCGCGATCGCGTCGCAATCGCCGGTGGTTCCAACGATTGTTCACGGTGCGCGCGAAGTCATGCCCAAGGGCTCATTCTGGATTCGGCCGGGCACCGTCGATCTCCATTTCCTCGAGCCGGTGCTCACGGCGGGCCTCGAGTATGATGATCGCACCGAACTGATGACGGAGGTCTGGGCGAGAATGGCCGATGCGCTCGATGAGCTCTACGGTGTGAGGGCGACGGACGATCCTGTGGCGAACCAGGCCTAGAGCCCGTTACCCTTCGTCGTTGCCTCGGCGGTTCTGTTCCGTCCTCAAGTACCCGAAATACCTGAAGTACCCGCCACATCTTGAACGTCCCCTCCCGACGCCCCGACGACTTCTATTTCATGAATACGATAGCCGAGATCAAAGCCCGCGAGATCCTCGACAGCCGCGGCAACCCCACCGTCGAAGCCGATGTATTTCTCTCAGACGGAACCATGGGACGCGCGGCCGTGCCGAGCGGCGCGAGCACCGGCGAGCATGAAGCGGTGGAGCTCCGCGACGGGGACTCGCATCGATATCTCGGCAAGGGCGTTCAGCGCGCGATCCAAAATGTCGAGGAGACGATCGGGCCGGCGCTGGCGGGCATGGATCCGACCGACCAGATCGGCATCGACAGCGCGATGATCGAGCTCGATGGCACCCCGAACAAATCGAGTCTCGGCGCCAACGCCATTCTCTCGGTTTCTCTCGCGGTGGCTCGCGCGGCGGCGCAGTCCGTGAACATGCCGCTCTATCGCTATCTCGGCGGACCGATGTCGCGGGTCATGCCGGTGCCGATGATGAACATCCTCAACGGCGGAGCGCACGCCACGAACACCGTGGACTTTCAAGAATTCATGATCGTCCCGATCGGCGCCGAGTCGTTCGCCGACGCGCTGTGCATGGGCGCGGAGGTATTTCACTCGCTCAAGAAGGTGCTCGTCAAGCGCAAGCTTGCGACCGGTGTCGGTGATGAGGGCGGCTTCGCTCCCGATCTGCGCGACGACGAGGAAGCAATCACTGTCATCCTCGAAGCGATCGAGGCGGCGGGTTACGCCGCGGGCAAAGAGATCGCGCTCGCGCTCGACTGCGCGGCGAGCGAATTGTTCGTCGACGGCATGTACACGTTCAAGAAGAGCGGCGGCGTTCGAAAGGACGCCGAGGGAATGATCGAGCTCTACACGAAATGGCTGGATGAGTATCCGATTGTGTCGATCGAGGACGGGCTCGCCGAAGACGACTGGGACGGTTGGGCCAAGTTGACGGCGGCGCTGGGCGATCGCTGCCAACTCGTCGGCGACGACTTGTTCGTCACCAACACGGAGCGTCTCGCGCGTGGAATTGAAGGCGGCGTTGCCAACGCGATTCTGATCAAGGTCAATCAAATCGGTACGTTGAGCGAAACGCTCGAGGCCATCGAGATGGCGCGCGCGGCCGGATATCTGTCTGTCATCTCGCATCGATCGGGCGAGACCGAGGACACGTTCATTGCCGACCTCGCGGTAGCGACGGGAGCCGGGCAGATCAAGACTGGATCGGCGAGCCGGACCGATCGCGTCGCGAAGTACAACCAATTGCTGCGGATCGAGGAGCAGTTGGGCGGGGCCGCGGAGTTTCCCGGCGGCGCGCTGTATGGCATCTGATCAGCGCGGGCTGATCAGAAAGATTGGCGCCGCGTTGGCCGCGGTTGCCGTGGTCATTTTTGCCGTGCAGGGCGGGGAATTCGGGACGTTCGATCTTCTGCACCAGAGTCGCGAGCGGATGCGAATAAAAAAAGCCGTCGATTCGTTGCAGCACACGGTGGACTCGCTCAAGCGCTACGAGGCGGCTGTGCGCACCGATCCCGCGACGCAAGAGCGAATTGCGCGCGAAATATTCGGCATGGTGCGCGGCGATAAGGAAATTCTCTATCGATTCACGGATACCACGAGCCGTCGCTGAGCTCGCGTTCACGTGAACGCGCGCGACCGCGCGCGCGGCTTCGGAGAAATTCCGTTCGCATGAGGCGGATTCCGAGAATCGCGATCCACTCGCCGATAGCAGAGCCTGCCCGGTAGTTCCGACCCAGATGGGGCATTGGAATTGCGGGCACCTTGCGAAAATCCAAAGGCTGAACGACACCGCCAGCGGACGAGTCATTGCCGCGCAAGACGACGTGGCCGCTCGGGAATGTTTCCGATTCTATGATGACGACTTCGGATGACGACCTCGGGAGCAGTTCCCACCCAATCAGCGGACAGGCACCGCGAACACGAGGAGGAAAATATGACGACACATGAAGCCATCGCATCGAAAACGTTGTTCGACCGCCTCGGCGGGAATGACGGTGTCGCTCGGCTCGTTGAACATTTTCTCGATCGGTTTCTTGATCTTGAAACCGTGCGGAATCCGTTGGTGATACGGCGTCGCGAGGCGCTCTATCGTCCGGAGCTCACGAAACACTGGATTGCGTTCTTCACCGAAACGGCCGGCGGCCCCAAGCAATATGCCGGGCGTACGATGCGATCGGCTCACGCCGGAATGAAGATTTCCGACGCCGACTTCGACGCGACGATTGCGCTGATGGAAGAGAGCTTCGCCCAATCCGGTATCGGCCAGTCCGAGCAGCGCGACCTGCTTCGGTTGATGCGCGACGAGCGGACGAAAATCGTCGAGAGACACTCGCCGAGGGAACGAGTCGAACTCAACCCGCAGCCGCTACCTCCGGGATAGATCCGGATCGAGTCGCCGAAAACGCCGACTTCTCATCGGAGGATACACAAATGCTGAAGTGGGTAGCGATACAGGATAAGACTCTTGTCGACCTTAGCACCGTGGCGTTGATGCGCTTTTCATTGACGCCGACGTGGCCGCACTACGCCAAACTGAGCGTGGCGAATGGCAACACACTGTTCGAGATGACGAACCCCCAGATTAAAGACGAGGCGTTCATCCAGAAGCTCCGTAAGCTGGCGTCGTCTTCTCCGGAATGGGTACTCGTTCGGCCGGTGCAACAGGAACCCGATGAATCTGAACGATATGCAAACCTGAATCACGTCGGGCTCATTTTTTTTGGCACGGACGGGGGCAAACCATTTGAAGTTGCCCACCTCGCTACGACTGCCGGGCCTTTCCTTGGGTCGACCGATCGCGAAGACACGACGCAGAGAGTGCGCGACTGGAGCAAGGGCGCCCAGTAGCGGCCCATTCCATCTCCCCGGTCTCAATCACAGAGAGGGAGGTACCAATGACCATTGGTAGAAATGCAGACGGACGCCTCGAGGTAGTGGCGGTTGAAGGCGCCGATTCAAATACCTTCGGCGACGTGTTTCACACCCGTCAATCTCAGCCGAACGGGGGCCCGTGGGAGGAGTGGCACATATTCAACCGGATGGGCGCGCGTGGCCGCCCATCCGTCGCCCGAAATTCCGACGGCCGCCTCGAGTTGTTTGTCGCGAAAGACGTCCCACCGGATCAGCCGCAGGTCGCGCAGCTTTGGCAACTCCCAGGAAATCACGACTGGAACGGTTGGGCGGCGCTCCCCATGCAAGTGAAGTTCGGCCACGACGAAGGGCCGGTCGCAGCAACCAATAGCGACGGCCGGTTGGAGCTCTTCTCCACCGTGGAGGGCTTGGTTGCTCACAACTGGCAAACCCGCGATCCGGCGAATCCCTGGTCGGGCTGGTTCGGCATGGGATTGGAGGACGAGTCCAGTGAACTCGCTGTCACGGCTGACGGCGATCGCCGGATTCATCTTTTTGCAAAGAGCCTTGGCAGAGCCGCCTTCTTCCACAACACGTTGGAAGAGGCCGGCTGGGCGGGGTGGGAGTTGATGCTTTCGCCGGACGATGTCGGGAGATCACTACCAATGGCCGCCGGCAGAAATGCAGACGGGCGTGTGGAACTGTTCGGTGTTGGTGGGACGGGACAACTCTGGCACAAATGGCAAATGCGACCCAACTCGGTCCAATTCTCGAATTGGGCGTCCCTGGGCGGGGTTAGCACCAGCCCGCCGGCGGTTGCCCAAAATGCCGATGGGCGCCTCGAGGTTTTTGCGCGGGGTACTGACGGCGCGTTGTATCACATCTGGCAAAAGGTGCCCGACGGCGAGTGGTCAGGATGGGAACGCCTCGGCGGCCTGAACGCCGTCAACAACTTCGGACCAGGATTCAGCGACTTTTGAACTAGACCGGGGCCCATTTCAGTTCGACCGGTGCCCTCGAGTGCTCAAGCCGCGGGACGCGTTGTCCCGCGGCACAGTCCTGGTGACGTGCCTCGACGACTGCCGCTTCGCGATTCGTGTGCGCCCGCCTAGACTATCTACCGCGCGCGGCGACCGGCCGTGACCTGGACGACGGCTAGACAGTCTCCAATGCGCGGTAAAGCGCCCGCCGAGCCATCGGTGAATGGCTCGCCATCCTTGATTTGGAACGGGTTGAATGGGCACTGGGGCAACGCCATCCACCAGCATTTTCGCGGACGCGAAACGCGCTGCTGCAGATATGGGACAGATATTGGCGGGTCAAGCGTCCCGCCCACGCGAAGAGCTATTGCCGCTCGGCGTGACGGCCGTCCTCTTCGCGCTTCTTTTTGCACAGCCATTTCTATCGCTCGCCAACGATTGGTGGACGCTTCCCGAGGCTGGTCATGGGTTGCTCTTGGCGCCGGTGGCGATTTGGCTGGCTTGGCGGACAGGCGTTCGGAAAGATGCCGCGCCCAATCCGGGGTTCGGGCTCGCGATTCTCGCGCTTGCCGTCGGCGTGCGATGCGCCGCGGGGCTCGCGGCCGAACTGTTTACGATGCGGGCGTCGATCATTCTCGCGTTGATGGGACTCACCGTCTATCACTACGGTGCGCGGCAGGTCATTCGCTGGTGGTTGCCGTTCACGCTGGCGTGTCTGTCGGTCCCGCTTCCCGAGCTTCTCACGCAGGCCATCGCGCTTCCGCTGCAATTCAGGGCGTCGAAAATGGGCGCGGCGTTGCTTCACCTGCGCAACGTGCCGGTGCAGCTCTCCGGCAATGTCATTCGGTTGCCGGGTCACGAGCTGTTCGTGACGGAAGCGTGCAGCGGGCTTCGTTCATTGACGGCGCTGTTGAGTATCGGAATACTCATGGGCGCGCTCATGCTGCAAACCGTGGTGGGGCGTGTTGTCCTCGTGCTCCTCGCCATTCCGATCGCGATCGCCGTGAACGGGATCCGAGTCTTCATGACTGGATTTCTGGTGTACTTCGTCAGTCCGGAGCTCGGAAAGGGCTTCATGCACATTACAGAGGGATGGTTGTTGTTCCTCGTGTCGCTCAGCGCGCTCGCCATGCTCGCCGGCGTGGAGATGATGGCGGAGCGTCGTGTTGCGAAATGGAGAGGGACGGTGGCCAATGCGTAGACTAGGTGCGTTTGTCCCGGCGATCTTTCTGCTCGTTGGCTGTGCGTTCGTATGGAACGCGCGCTCCCAGGCGGCCACGCCGCTCGCTGCGCCGCTCAAGAGCATTTTCCCGGCGATGGACGGCTATCGGGTCGCCGATCAAACCATTCCGGACGATGAGCGGCAAGTCGCCGGCATGACCGACTACGTCGCGCGTGTGTATTGGCGCGACTCCGTCGCCGCGTTCACCACCTTCGTGTCCTACTACGAGCGGCAGACGCAAGGCAAGACGATCCATTCGCCGCGCAATTGCCTGCCTGGCGCCGGTTGGGAAGTGCTCACCGCTGGCATGGACACGCTCGTCGTGGGTGGGACGCGCCGAGCAGTCAATAAATTTGTCTTGAAGAATCAGGGCGCGACGGCGATCGCCTACTACTGGTATCAGGGTCGCGGCCGAATCGTAGCGAATGAGTATGCTGTAAAGTGGAATCTGCTGCGCGACGCGGCGATTGCCGGCCACACCGAGGAAGCGCTGGTGCGCGTGGTCGTACCGGTCGTTGCTCCGGCAAAATCGAGCGACGATGCTGAGTCACGGCGGTCGCTCGCGGTCGCGGGCGCCCTCGGCGCCGACATCGCCGCGAAACTGATGCTCGACGTCGACCGCGTGTTGCCGAAGGCCTGAACTGCGAGGTCGCAGGATACTTGGTCTGCGGATCGACCACATCGGCGAGTGCGGGAGTGGCGGCACTTGACAAAGTTCTGAATCTCGGGGCTCCGTGCGCGGCGCCACAGGTGTGTGGTGACACCGCAACAGCACCCAATTCGGCGGCGTGCTCCGTTGTGCGGGGATCGAAAATCACGCATTCGGAATTGAGAATTTGTGCATGTCGTTCACATGACGCCGCAACGACTTAGCACACGCCTGTAACGTCCCGTTCCACTCCGTTTTCCGCGGGTGGCGCGCATCGCGTTCGAGGCATGGCGCCTGCTTTAGCGAGAGTCGAGACCGCCTGTTCAAAGGTCGTTTTCTGACTCGGCGGAAAGGGCCGCTCGAGCAACTCTCCACCCGGTACGGAGTCAACATGAAGGTCACCCACCGAATTCTGGGCGCGGTTGCCGTTGGGATTCTCGGATCCAGCGGGCAGCTCCAGGCTCAGAGCTTCAACTTCCAAGGAACGACGGAAGGCTGTTTCTACGTTGGAAGCACGCCGTGTACGCCGGCGGCGTCGGGACCGGGTCTGAGCCTGGATTTCCTCACGTTCGTGGCGTCGGCGTTCAACGTGAACACCGCAGGAACGTTCGCTGGCATTGGCGCCGCCGCCACGCCCGACGCCCCCGCGGGAAACTTCAACAACCTTGGCTCGTTCGCTCTCGGCACGGACGACGCGAGCTATGAGGAAACGCATTTTCTCCTCGACGTGATCTTCACGGTACCGAGCACAGTCAGTCCGCATTCGTTATTCTCAGCGGCGCTCGAAGGATCCGTTCAGAACAACACCTACGGGGGGGTGGACATCCACTTCGCGCCGTCAACGCAGTCGTACGCCTTCGACTCGGGTGGTTGGACCGATACGTTCGTGCTCAAGGTCAACGATGTGAGCTTGACGCCGGGAGACAGCCCGGTCGCGCTCACGGGCAACATTCACGTGACGTCGACGCCGGAGCCAGGGACGACCGCGCTGTTCGCAACGGGTTTGGCTGGACTCATCCCCGTCGTGCGATTGCGTCGTCGCAAGGCGCAGGCGGCGCAGGCGGCGCAGGTTTCGTGATCGCGTAGCGCCTCACATCACCTCAACCCGCAAAAGAGAATGGCCGCCGATTGGCGGCCATTCTTTTTTGTGCATGCTGGGCGCAGTTGAATTGTCGTTTGCGTTCCCGCAATAGGCTAACTCGTACGTCTGCGGCGGACCAAGAACACGAGGAACAGCCCACTCGCGACGAGGACGATGGTCGAGGGCTCGGGCGTTGCGGTCACTGACAGGTCGTCGAGGAGAAGGCGGCCTGACACGTCACTGAAAGAAATGCTGTTGATGTTCATCCAGCTCAATTCGACCTTGCTCATCGACGCCGTGTCGGGTAAGAACGTGGTCGAATATGTCTCGCCTCCGAGACCGGTCGCCGAGATCGTGACGAGTTTATGGTGCGAGAAGGGGTCGCTCGGATCATACGGAAAACGCAGCGCTTCGCCGATGAACAGGCTATTCAAATTGAACGACTCCGTTGCATCCGTGAGGTGGACAAATAGCATCTCGTTTTCATCGACGATGATGTTTTTATCCCCACTACTCGGGCGTGCTTGATCTGGGTATTCCGCTTCACTGATGACGCGCCACCCATTCCAGCCCGTCGACCAGGTAAATCCCATGTACTGACTCGGGAGATCGCCCATCGGGCGATCCCTCGAAGTCGATGACCGTCGTCTGCGCATGGACAGCGAACGGAATCATGAACGCAACGAACGAAAGCCTGAGGAGATGCGACACTGCGGTTTCCTTTGGTTGTGAGTTACGAGGTAACTCGTATGACCGCGCCTGACGAAACGACAAAGGTCTGTCGCGGGGCTTGAGCACGCGACAGACCTTTGATCGAACCCCAGTTTTTTCGCTCCGCGGCATCGTCACCGCGCGAACGTCCTTCTATTAGTCAGCCAATCCAAGTCGGCCACCGAGCTGCAAGGCGCGAACACTCGCCTTCATCGTGCTCGAAAGGTTGGCCACTTCGAACGATGCGCCCTCTTGCTTACAGGCCGCGGCACACTGAATGAGCGAACTCAGAACGCTGAGGTCCAACTGATGCCAGGCCTCGCAGTCGACGACGAGATGCCGTTCGCCTTCTTGCAACGACTGACGCACGCGTGAGCGAAGCTCCTTCGCTTGCTGGGACGTGGAGTTGCGGGCAATCTCGAATCGAGCGCTGGTGAAGCTCATAGGAGCAGCAGTAGCCATTGTCAGTTTCTCCGTACGGAAGCGAGGCCTGTAGCAATCGGCGCCGTGGGGTCTCTCGATCACCAATCGATGAGAAAGAGACTTGGCCGTCACGCAGAGCCCTATCGCAGCACTCATGCCAGCGGACACGCCCGTCGGCGAATAACTAAGTCGCTCATCAGTAACGACTTGACCCAAGGCAGACCCGTCTGGGTGTTTGTTGGTGCAACGCACTGTCGCGCGCGCGCGCCACCCTGGAGTAAGCGCGCACCAGACCCGTCGCGCGCCAGCTAACTCAAGGTTTCTGCACCGTTTTGTTTCAATTCGGCGCGGGCGATCGGCGCGTCGGTTCCCACAGATGGTCCTCGTGGCCGTACGCCACTCTCGCCAGCGCGTGGACGACCGCCACGTTCGCCGCGACCGCGAACGTCAGGACCGACAACACCCGCGGTATCTGTCTCGACGCCGGCCACAGGGCGCCCAACACGGCGACGAGGCCGCCCGCGACTCCGGCCGCAAGCGCGAGCGCCGCCCAAACATTGGAACGGGAGAGCAGGATCAAACCGATCGCCGCCGGAATTACCGACGCGGGAACCATCCACCGAAAGATCTTGTGGCTCACGAGCTTCCAAGAGAAGAGCCCGTATTTGGTGGGGTCGAGCAAGTGTGCGTTGTGCAGCAGCGTCTCAACACCTCGCGCAATCGTCCGCACTTTCCGCTTGTACTCTGCCTTGAGCGACGCGGTGCGCGGAACGTAGCAAATCGCATCGTCCACCGAGACGGCGGAATAGCCATGGCTCCGCGCGGTCAGCGCCGCCGAAAAATCGCGGCTCAAATCCGCTCGCACGGGCAACCGGTGCAGCTTGGCACGGATGGCGTAGCCCGATCCGGACGCGCCAACGATACCACCGGCGAGCGTCTCCAGACGACGGACACGCATTTCGTAGTCGACGTATCCGGCCTCCGTTGTATTCGACGTTTGCGCGGCGCGCGTGATGCTGACATCGCGGGTCGACGCGACACCCACGCCCGGGTCGGCCATCGCATCCACCAGCAAGCGGACCGCCGTCGGATGCAATCGCACCGACGAGTCGGAGTTGATGATGATCTCGCCGCGAAGCAGCGCGCAGGACGCGTTTTCGGCCGCCGTCTTTCCGCCGCGCACCGGCATGCGCAACAATTCGACGCCTCGGCTGCGGTACTCCGTCACGATCTCGTCCGTTCGGTCGGTCGACGCGTCGGACAGAATCAGAATCTGCAGGCGATCGTGCGGATAGTCCTGAGCAATGAGCGCCTCGATCGCGCCGCGAATCTGCTCCTCCTCATTGTACGCCGGCACAACGATGCTCACGAGTGGCCGGTCACCAACCGGCGATGCGGAGAGCTTCCGATTGCGCGCGATCAACCAGAGAAGGACCGGATACACGATGTACGCGTACCCGATCAGGATGAACGGCAGGAGAACGAGAATCCGCGCTGCGTGGGTCACAATGCAATTCTAGCGAAAACGCTGGTCGATTGAATTTGAGGCGATTCGGGCGGCGGACGTCACGGTCGCGTTGCCTCAACTAGGCTGCGGGCAGAGCCGAAACATAGATGGAACCGGCACGTGCAGTGACTGCCGAGCGCGGATGGTCGTCACGCCGCGTGGCCCGCCGTGTTTTGGCGCGAGCGATCGCGGTGGTGACGGGGACTCTCTACATTCTACGGATGCATACACCGTTGACAGTGCGGATCAGCGAATGACAGGCGTTGTCGTCAGCCGATTCGAGGGGCCTGCGGCCGACTGGGACGAGTTCGTCCGCTTGCAGCGCGGCTGGACGCACTTCCATCTATATGGGTGGCGCGACGTCATCAAACGCGTCTTTCGCCACGACTGCGTGTATCTCGTCGCCCGCGATTCGTCGAGCTCGCGAATCGTCGGCGTCCTGCCGCTCGTTCGCGTCCGGAGCGTGGTGTTCGGTCACTTTCTCGTCTCAATGCCGTTCGTGAATTACGGCGGTCCGTTGGGAACGGATGACGCAGTGAAGGCCTTGGCCGCCGAGGCCGTGACAGTCGCGAAGCGCCGCGGAGTTCGCCTGCTCGAGATGCGGAGCCGGGTTGCGTTGCCAATCGACCTACCTGTATCGCATCGCAAGTTGACGGTTGTGCTCGATCTGCCGGCCGATTCGGCGAAACTGATGGCGGCGCTCCCGGCGAAATTGCGCAGCCAAGTGAGGCGGCCGAAGAAAGACGGCGTCTATATGAAATTCGGCCTCGATCAGCTCGACGCGTTCTACAGCGTGTTCGCACAGCACATGCGCGACCTCGGAACTCCCGCGCAATCGAAAGCGTTTTTTCGCGCGATCGCCGACGTCTTTCCAAACGACGTGCACTTCGCCGTCGCATATCACCAAGATCAGCCCATTGCGTGTGGCTGCGGATTTCTCTGGAACGGCGAATTCGAAATCACGTGGGCGTCCGCACTCCGGTCCCACAAGGCGATGTCGCCGAACATGCTCGTGTACTTTGAGTTGATGGAGCGCATGGTCGCGGCCGGCGCGCATCTGTTCAACTTCGGACGCTGCAGCAAGGACAGCGGGACCTACAAGTTCAAGATGCAGTGGGGCGGGCGCGAAGAAGAATTGTGGTGGTACCAACAGACGCGCGACGCCGACAAAGGTGAAGCGTCCACGCCGTCGCCCGATCAAGGAATCTTCGCGGTCGCGACGCGTGTGTGGCAGCGTTTGCCGCTGTCCGTCGCCAACCAACTCGGGCCTCGGATCGTTCGGTCCATCCCATGATCGGTCGGCGACAGCTTCCCGTCGCCTCACCGATTTCCGTGCTCGCCCTCGCGCGGTCGCTTGTTGAATCGAGCCGCGCTCCGGTCGCGATTCAAACCCGCGCGCGCGAACGAATCATTCGCGAGCTCGGTGTGCGAACCGCGGCGCTCACCGACAGCGGCACCTCCGCACTCGTATTGGCATTTCGTCTGGCTGCGCCCGGCGGCGTTGTTGGACTTCCGGCATATGCCTGTGTGGACCTGACCGCGGCCGCGCTCTACGCCGGCGTGCGCGTTCGTCTCTACGACATCGATCCGGAAACGCTGAGCCCGGATCTGGATTCGGTTCGCGACATGTTGCGGCGTGGCGTCGACGCGATCGTCGTCGCGCATCTGTTCGGATATCCAGCGGACGTCCCGTCGGTGCGTGACCTCGTGGCGCGAGAGGGCGTGACGCTCATCGAAGACGCAGCACAGGGAGCAGGCGGCACTCTGAATGGACACCGGCTCGGATCACTCGGTGACCTCGGAGTTCTGAGTTTCGGACGAGGGAAGGGCCTTTGCGCGGGCGGCGGCGGCGCGCTGCTCGGTGCGGGCGAACGTTGGGTCGCGGCGGTCGACGCCATTGCGCTAGAGACGCCAGGCCGCGGTTTGTCTGCCCTGTCGAAGACTGCGATACAATGGGCGCTCGGTCGCCCGGCCGTCTACGCACTTCCGGCCATGCTCCCATGGCTGCATCTCGGTGAGATGGTCTACCATCCTGCACACGAACCCCAGCGCATGTCGGTCGCGTCGAGCTCACTCGTCGAGTCGGCGTTTGATCTCGAGCCCGCCGATCTCCGTGCGCGGCGAGAGCATGCCGGCGCCATCGATCAAATGGTGCGCGGAGTTCCGAAATTGGCAGCGGCGCCCGCACTCACGGGCGCGTCGCCGGGTTTTCTGCGATTCGCGTTGCGCGATGTGAGTGGGCGGCGCGCGCCCGTGCCGGCGCTTGGCATTGTTCGGCCATACCCAGCTACACTGGCGGAGCACGCTGAGCTTCGTCCGATCTTGATAGATGGAGAGCCGGCCGTGCCCGGCTCGGCGACACTCCGCGACTCGCTCCTCACACTGCCGACGCATCGCTTCGTGAGCGACGCTGATCTCTCGGCACTGCAGCGTTGGGTGCGCGACGATGACGGATCCGACCGTGGCTGATCGCTTCATTCTCGGCATCTCCGCCTATTACCACGACAGCGCAGCGGCGCTCGTGGCAAACGGAGAGATCATCGCTGCGGCGCAAGAGGAGCGTTTCACCCGAAAGAAGGGCGATGCCGATTTCCCGGCGCGCGCCGTTGCGTATTGTCTCGAAACGGCCGGGATAACGATGGACCAGTTGGCGGCGGTCGGTTTCTACGACAAGCCGCTCCTCAAGTTCGAACGAATCCTCGAGACCTATCTCGGCATCGCGCCGCGCGGATTTCGTTCGTTTCTCAAAGCTGGTCCGCTCTGGATCAAAGAGAAGTTGTACACCGACCGCCTGCTGCGCACCGCGCTCGGCGGCTTCGACGGCGATCTGCTCTACGCCGAGCATCACGAATCACACGCGGCGAGCGCGTTCTTTCCGTCGCCGTTCGATGAGGCGGCCATACTGACCATTGACGGCGTCGGCGAGTGGGCGACGGCGTCCATCGGTGTCGGTCGAGGTGCCGACCTTGCTCTCATTCGCGAGCTGCATTGGCCCGATTCGCTCGGGCTCCTTTACTCGGCGTTCACCTACTATACCGGCTTCAAGGTGAATTCCGGCGAGTACAAGGTGATGGGGCTCGCTCCCTACGGTGAACCGAAGTACGTCGATCTCATCTTTGAGCATCTGCTGGATCTTCGCGACGACGGTTCGTTTCGTCTTCACCAAGAGTTTTTCGATTACCTAGGTGGGCTCACGATGACGAGTGCGGCGTTTCATGATTTGTTCGGGGGGCCGCCTCGAGAGCCGGAAACGAAGTTGACGCAGCGCGACATGGATCTCGCGCGGTCGGTTCAGGTTGCGTGCGAAGAGATCATGTTGCGAATGGCTCGCACCGCGCACACGGCGACTGGGATGGACGATCTCGTCCTGGCAGGCGGCGTCGCGCTCAATTGCGTTGGAAATGGCCGGTTGCTTCGCGAAGGCCCGTTCAAACGGATTTGGATTCAGCCGGCGGCAGGCGATGCCGGCGGAGCACTTGGGGTCGCGCAGCTGGTCGCGCATCGGCATTTCGAGCAGCCGCGCATCGCGACGCGCCGACCGACGAACGCGGGGTCGGACGTGGGTGTCGGGGTGAGCGCCGGGGAGCGTGTCGATTCCATGAAGGGCTCGTACCTCGGTCCGGAATACAGGGCGAGCGACATTGAGGCATATCTCACGTCCGTTCGCGCGGTCTATCGACAGCTCGATCGGGAATTGTTGACCGACGCCGTTGCGCAGCTGATCGCGGACGAGAAAATCATCGGCTGGTTCAACGGCAGAATGGAATTTGGACCTCGGGCGTTGGGAAACCGTAGTATCATCGGCGATCCGCGCAGCGCCCGAATGCAGTCGCAGATGAATCTGAAGATCAAGTTTCGCGAGAGCTTTCGCCCGTTTGCGCCGAGTGTGCTTCGGGAGCGGGTGAGCGACTACTTCGAGTTGGATTGCGATTCACCGTACATGCTTCTCGTTGCGCCGGTGAAAGCAGAACGGCGAATCAGCATGACTGGCGAACAGCAGGCCTTGTGGGGAATTGATCAGCTCAACGTGGTTCGGTCGGACATTCCCGCTGTCACTCACATCGACTATTCGGCGCGCGTGCAGACGGTGACACACGATACGAATCCCGACTACTACGACTTGATCGCGGCGTTTGAAGCGAAAACGGGTTGCGCGGTGATCGTGAACACGAGCTTCAATGTTCGAGGCGAGCCGATCGTGTGCTCGCCGCAAGACGCCTATGCGTGCTTCATGCGAACGCACATCGACTATTTGGTGTTGGGCACGTTTCTACTCGATAAGGCAGAGCAGCCCGAATGGCGCGAGACGGACGATTGGCGGACACAGTTTCAGCTGGACTGAGCGCCGCAAACACGGCACCTGGCGCATACACCGCCCGCGCGGGGAGGAAGTTCGGGATGACCGTCGGCTCGGCGTTCGTCGTGCTGGCGATTGTCGCTCGGTGGCGAGCTCATTCACTCTCGTCACTGGTGCTTGGTGCAGTCGGTCTGCTACTTCTGACCGTCGGCATCATTGCTCCGGCGTCTTTGGGGCCGGTGGAGCGAGCGTGGATGCGAATGGCGCATGTGATTTCCCGAGTGACGACGCCGGTGTTCATGGGCGTTGTGTATTTCGCGATCCTAACGCCGGTCGGCGTGATGCATCGAATGTTTGCCGGCAGTCCGTTAGTTCGGCGCGAGGGACCGGCGGGATATTGGATCGACCGTGAGAAATCGTCGCGCAGTTCACTCGAGCGGCAATTCTAGATTCCCGGCGCATCTCGGAGGAGTTGTCTCATGGCAAAAGGCGGCCTTGCGCGGGAGTTCTGGGCGTTCATGCGCGTGCGAAAAAAAATGTGGCTGTTGCCGATCATCGTGATGATGGCGGTTGTTGGTGCGTTGCTCGTGTTCGCGCAGGGATCGGCGCTCGCGCCATTCATCTACACGGTTTTTTGAAATTGTTTTTTGAACGCTGACGTTGCCGAATCTCTTTATCGATTTTTTGTTCCGTGTAAGAAGTCGAGCACAGTTTGTGGCGCGAGGATTGCCGGGCACGGCCGGTTTAGAGGAGCGTTTCGCCGAGACATCACAGGTTTTGTGTGACGTTCGACACCATTTGGCTGAGTGCGTGATATCGACAGACGATCGGTCTCGAGAATTCGCAATTGCGCACTCGTCCAAACAATCATGATCCGATACTATTAGGGCGAATTGGGACGTGAACTCTGTTCCTCCTTCACGTCTTGTTGTTGCTGGACCTCCGTTCGCGCTCGGTTGTATTGTGCGCCGATACGCTTTGCGATCTTCGAGGAATACTCATGACGCTCTTCCGCCGTGCCGTCCGACTCGCGGTCTTCGCCGTGCTATCGAACGTCATTTCGTGTTCGTCCGACGCGTCGTCTACTGAGATTCAAGAACTCGTCAACAGCGTTGTCGTCAGTCTGGGATTGCAGACGCTGACGGTTGGTCAGACGGTGCAAGCGGGAGCGATCGCGCACGACGGGGCGGGCAGCACGCTCAATGGTGTCACCATCACGTGGAGCTCGTCGGATCCGTCGGTCGCGAGCATATCGGCGGCGGGCCTCGTCACCGCGATCGCACCCGGCACAACGCAGATTACAGGCGCCGTCGGCACTAGGAGCGCGAGCACCACGGTCACAGTCACGGGTGCGCCAGTGGCGGCGGTCACGGTCGCGCTCAGTCCTGCGGCGGTTGTGGTGGGTCAACCCGTGACTGCGACCGCGACGGCACTGGACGCGAACAACACCGTTCTCACGGGCCGTCCCGTCACGTGGAGCTCCAGCAATCCCAACGTGGCAACCGTTTCCAGCTCCGGCGCGGTCTCG
>Ga0193753_10000090_pt1 | contig 81842 bp, 72 predicted proteins | sample H1c2metaG_FD_144925 | JGI IMG/M metagenome (GOLD analysis project Ga0193753, IMG submission 144925) | Soil microbial communities from a riparian zone of the East river system, Colorado, United States - H1c2 | ecosystem: Environmental > Terrestrial > Soil > Riparian zone | place: USA: East...
GCGTGGCGGCGCAGAAGCTGAAGCGGGATGGAGCGAGAACACTGGAGCTGGAGCCTACGGAGGATATTCTGACGGAGATTGTGGCTCGGCGAAGGGCGGGGACGCTGGTGGTTGGGTTCGCGGCTGAGACAGAGAATGCTCTGGCGAATGGGCGCGGCAAACTTGAGCGCAAGGGTGTGGATGCGGTGGTGGTGAATGATGTCTCATCGTGCGAGACGGGGTTCGATACGGATTGGAATGCCGGAGCTTTTGTGACGCGGGATGGAGTGGTGGAGATCCCGGCGACGACCAAGAGCGCGATGGCTCGGCGGATTCTGGATGAGGTGGTTGGATTGAGGGTTAGGGCGACCGCGGATCTGCGCGGGAAAGCGCGGATTTAGTGCAATTTCGAATCAAGTGTTAGCTGGACAAGCACAACTGAGTTAAGATTTAACACCGGTTTACACCGATGACACTGATTCAAAACAGGCAAAAGCAGATGACGAACAAAATCCTCTGTCGGCATCTCAAATAAATTTGCTCTGATGAAGGCCGCTCTGTCGAGCGGCCTCAAAAATGACAGTGGATGAATACACCGGTGTCCGCAATGCTAACGCTTCAGGCTCGGCCTGCGAACTCGCGATTCTCGGTTGATACTTTGACTTTTTCTCCTTCTTTGATGAAGAGAGGGACGCGGATTTCGAGGCCGGTTTCGAGGCGGGCGGGCTTGGTGCCGCTACCGCTTGACGAGTCGCCGCGCATGCCGGGCTCGGTATAGGCGACTTTCATCTCGACGAAGATTGGCAGCTGCAGGCCGATGGGATTGCCGTTGTATTTGTGCAGCTGGATCAATATTCCTTCGATGAGGAAGTCCAATGCGCTGCCGATCATCTCTTCAGAGAGGGTGAGGGTTTCATAGCTTTCCTGATCGAGGAAGTGAAAGCCGCCGCCATCGCTGTAAAGATAGGTGGCTGGGACAAGCTGGAGGTCGGGCTCTTTGAACTTGTCGTTGGCTTTGAATGTCTTCTCGAAGACGGCGCTGGTGATGAGGTTGCGCATCTTCAGGCGGACGAGGGTCTGGCCGCCGCGAGCGGTAGGCGTGCTTATCTCTGATTCCATGCAGTAGAACGGAGTGTTTTCAAGCTCAAACAGCATTTTGCGTTTGATGTTAATAGCGTCGATCAATGCGGCCATGAAGTCCCTTCAAAGGCAGGTCGGCGATGAAAGCCAAAGCAAGCCTGATTCCAATTTTCTTTCTTAAGTATAAGAGGTGCCGGGGGTCTTCTATTGCTCGTCAGGACAGGCGAGACCTGATTCATTCCATCCTTCCGGTTTGGACACACCGTATAGCTGCGAACGTGCCAATGTTTCGGCGAGTGGCGATGTTCTTCCAATCGGCGTGTTGCAGGCGCTATGATACGCATGCTCGACGAATCCCCTGTGGAGGCCTTCGCTTGTCTGACCGCCGTTCCTGCCTGCTACCCATGATCCTCCTTTTTGCTGTCGTACCGATGCTTCCGGCGCAGTCTCCTAACAACGGGTCACTTGGGTTGTTTACGGATCACTCCGATATCGGCACCGTTTTGCACCCGGGTTCCGCTGCGTTTGATCCGGCGCAGAGTATCTACACGGTGACCGGAAGCGGCGACAATACGTGGTTTAAGTCCGATGACCTGCAGTATGTATGGAAGAAGGTCGATGATCCGGATGTAACCCTCAGCTCGGAGGTTCGCTTTCCTGAGACAGGCGGGAATGCTCATCGTAAGGCGATGCTGATGATCCGCCAAAATCTTGAGGCCGACTCACCGTACGTCGATATCGCGCGTCATGGAGATGGGTTGACGTCGCTGCAGTATCGCGATGAAAAAGGAGGCGTCACCCGCGAAGTGGAGACAGCGGTTTCCGGTCCGCCTTCGCTGCGGCTGGTGAAGCATGGCGACTTCTTCTATGTGCTGTATGCCGGTGCGGATGGGCAATGGCATTTTTCCGGTGCTTCGATGAAGTTGCCGATGAAGAATGCGTACTATGTGGGGCTGGGGCTGTGCTCGCACGATAAGGATGCCACGGAGAAGACGGTATTTTCGCATGTGCAGCTGAAGGCAGGGAGCGCGGGAGCGGGCGATGACGGTGCGCTGGTGAGCACACTCGAGACTGTGCCGATTGCATCGACTGATCGGCGTGTTGTCTATACGGCAGCGGAACACTTTGAGGCGCCGAACTGGCTTCATGACAACTCCGGTTTCTTAATCAACCAAGAGGGGCACCTGCAACGAGTGGAGGCCAAACCCGCAGGCGGAGAGCCCGGTGCGGGTCCGCGGATGGTCTGGAATGAAAGGCCGCCGGTTGAGCTGGACTCGTCTCCGGCGGCGAAGCTGAATAACGATCATGGACTCTCGCCCGATGGGCAGCGTATTGCATTTTCGGATTCGACGGAGGCGGGTGGGTCTCGCGTTTACACGATGCCGATGGGTGGAGGGAAGCCGGAGAAGATTACCGCGGACGCGCCTTCTTACTGGCATGGGTGGTCGCCGGATGGTAAGACAGTGGCGTTTACTGGCGAGCGTGGAGGAGAGTTCGATATCTATACGGTTGCCGCTGGGGGCGGCACGCCGAAACAGTTGACGAAGGGCGCGGGCTTCAACGATGGGCCGGACTACTCGGCGGATGGAGACTGGATTTATTTCAATTCGACACGCTCGGGCCATATGCAGATATGGCGTATGCACACTGATGGCTCAGGCGCGGAACAGGTGACGCACGATGCCACCGAGGACTGGTTTGCGCATCCTTCGCCGGATGGGAAGTCGATTGTTTTTCTCGCCTATCCTGCGGGAACAACCGGACATCCGGGAAGCAAGGACGTGACGCTGCAGGTGATGCCTGCGGCAGGTGGCGAGTCGCGTCTGGTGGCAAAGCTGTGGGGTGGTCAGGGAACGATCAATGTGCCATCGTGGTCGCCGGACAGCACGAAGGTAGCATTTGTAAGCTACGCGATGCTTCCGGCTGATGCGACGAAGTGAGCCGGTATTGGCTAATCTCTGCTTCCGGCTGGGGCCCTGGGATTTGCCTCGGCGTCGGTAAGGTTCAGCACTGCTTTGTGGGCGTGAAGTTTTTTCTGGAGGGCAGGTATAGAGATGTCCTGCACTGCCGTTCCTTTCTGGATGGCAAGACTCGCAACGACACCGGCAGCCTGGCCGATGATCATGTACTGCGGCTCCATTCGGACAGAGGAGTAGGCCACGTGAGATGCTGACAGACAGACGGGCACCAATAGATTGTCCACCTGATCCTTCTTCGGCAGCAGCACTCGCACTGGAATCTCATAGGGCTGCACAGCGACCTGGACGTCGCCCTCATTGGTTGCCGTGCCATCCTCGCGAGCGACACGCTGAATGTTGTGTGAATCGCTCTGGTACGAGCCCATTCCGATTGAATCTGGTTTGGTGCGCGTCGTTTGTAAATCCGCCTGCCGCATAACGTAGACACCGACCATCCTTCGCCCTTCGCGGATGTAGAGCTGGTAGGGGAAGTATCCGTTATCCATGAACTCGTCTTTCGAGAGTCCCCACTCGTTAACTTCCTTCTGCAGGATGGGAGGGACGCTGGGGTCGTGAGCGAGAAAGTAGAAGAAAGCCTGGGTGTAGTCGGCGGTGTCGTCCCAGATCGTCTGTTTCATGGCGTACGATCCATCGGGATAGTCCCAGCTGTGGCCGATGTAGTCGGTCGAAACAGGACCATTGTTATTGAAGTCGGCTTTCTGATTCGGAATCTTCACGGGATTGGTTACGTCGTGGAAGTCAGGCGGGCGTCCAGCGTTTTTCTCAAACTCGGTTAGATATCGGCGAAGAAGCGCGAAACGTGTGGGATCGTAGCCGGCGGGCCTGGGGTACGGTATCTGATTGGACGGATCGTGTGTCAGGATCATGCGGAAGTTGTACGCCTGGACTTTCTTGTCACCACTGCCGGGGTTATCGAGAGGCCCCGGATTGATCTCAGGCAATAGCTTGTGCTGCTCGTCGTAGGCGTTGAGCGGCCAGGTAAATTGGTGGGCCGGAGTGTTGGCGCGAACTCCGGCCAGATCCTCGCCGTATTTCGTTATGCCTTCGCGACCGATCGTGTGTGCTACGCCGGACTGAGCCATCAGGTCGCCCTCGTAACTACAGTCGGCAAAGATCTTTGCTTTCCAGATGTTGCCGTCCATGGTCCTGATTGCAGTTACATGCCTGGCTGCCATCACTACGCCGGAATGCTCCATCAGCTTTTCGTGAAGATGCACCTCGACGCCAGCTTCTTGAAGCATCGCCTGAAAGATCCCTTCGTCAACGTGTGGCTCGGAGAGCCAGTCCGCGTGTTGGGCAAGGGTGTGGACGCCATAATGAGCGGCTACCCGCATGTAGAACTCTCGCGCGTAGCCGCCAATGATCTGAAACTGGCCTAAGTCCGTGGCGGAGAGGCCGCCGGTTACCATGCCGCCCAGATGCGCGCGCGGCTCTAGAAGAACAACGTGGAGCCCTTCCTTTGCCGCAGAGTATGCCGTAATGACGCCAGAGGCGGTACCACCGTAGACGACAAGGTCGATAGCGGACGTTCGAGCAGATGCTTGAGGCGTGACGGCAGATGCTGAAGAGAAGCAAAGCGAGACGAGAAAAACGAGAGAAGATATGGAACATTTGACGAGATGTCGTCTGAGCATAAAGGACTTTTTATCACGTAAAGACGGGTAGTCCCAACTATTGAGGGAGTCGTAAAAGCAAGGCGCCATGCACTGACTGTTCCTGAGTGACTGATCTAAAGTCGCGCGCCTGTCGATAACACAAAAGTGTTAGCAGTACATACCACGGTCAGCGCTGCAACCCGCTCCACGGCAGGCACTTGAACGGTACAGTCGTAGTTACATATTCACAACAATACTCATCCAGGCTGTCTGGATTGGATCTTCGAAGAGATCGTTTTGGATTCGTTGCCACATGTCTGTGTCATAACCCTGGGTGAAGGTTGATCACTCTGAATGTACCTGATGGCAATCTCGATCCGGATCGCGATCGCTGTGGAGCAATATGGCTCTGTCCCGAGATTCCATTCGATGGTGTGACGGTCGTCAATGTCGTCGGTTCTTGTGAGAAGATTCTGCGCTCGTCAGGTTACGATCCAGTGATTGGGATGAGCGCACTCACGGCCCGCACTCTCCGTGTTTTTATCTCGATCTTTTATGACAGAGACGAACCCGGAGAAGACGAGCGAGCCATGCGCTGTAACGATCGGCTTATGGAAACTCTTTCTGCGGCTGGAATGTTTCCTTTTCGCCTGGGAGTTCATTCGATGAATGCGGCCAACCAGGCCACCGGAGCCTGCTGGGATCTGATCCGGCAGATTAAAGATAGCCTCGATCCAAACCATATTCTGGCGCCGGGCCGGTACTGTCGCATGGAGACCTAGTTGGCGTCGTGAAAGATGATGCCGACGGTGTGACGTTGGCCTGACCGAAGACGGCTCACTCCGTGCCGAAGGTTGACGCGATAGATTCCACGGGTCCCCTGAACGGGACGATGGTGAACCGCAAATGCTACCGCATCGCCTTGGTGGTGAAGCGGAACGACTTCTGGCCGCGATTGCATGCGAGGCCGTTGCTCGGTGAGCACAAATTCGCCACCCGTGAAATCTCGCTGCGGTTCAGAGAGCAGGATTGCTACCTGTATCGGGAAGACGTGCTCGCCGTAGAGATCCTGATGCAGGCAGTTGAAGTCGCCTTCGCCGTACTGAAGAAGCAACGGAGTGGGGCGTTGTTGTCCCGCAGCGTGGCATCGTTTCAAGAAGTCTTCGTGACTTTCGGGGTAGCGGACTTCGATGCCCATGGCGGTGTTCCACCGATTCGCAACAGGTGCGAGCCGAGGGTAGAGCGCTATGCGGAGACCCTGGATGAGGTCGGGGAGCGGATAGCTGAAGTACTTGTACTCGCCGCGCCCGAAGCCGTGCCGTCCCATAACGACTCGGCTGCGGAAGAGCGACTCTTCAGGGTACAGACCGGCGAGAGCCTGGCATTCGCCGGGAGAGAGAACACCCCGAAGCAAAGCGTTTCCTTGCTCGTCCAGATTCTTGCAGATTTGCTGCCAATCAAGAGCGTTGACACGGGCGATCGCATCATGGGCGGCGATATGGCCACGGGCGTTGCCTTTTGTTGCCGTAACGTCGTCTGCGAAGAGGGTATTCATGCCTGCATCTCCCTATCGAGTAATGCGCGCTTGCGCTCCACTCCCCAGCGATAGCCGGAGAGGCTGCCGTCGTTTCTAACGACACGGTGACATGGGATAGCGACTGCAAGCGAGTTTGCGCCGCAAGCCTGAGCCACTGCACGAACCGCCTTGGGCATCCCGATGATCTTCGCGATGTCCGTATAGCTTGCCGTTGAGCCTGCGGGTATCTGCTGCAGCGCCTTCCAGACTCTTTGCTGGAAAGCAGTGCCCTGAATATCCAAAGGCAGATCAAGACCCAAGCCAGGTTTCTCAATGAGACCGACAACCTTAGCGACTAACTCTTCGTAGCCAATTTCGTTGCCGATTAGATCCGCTTTCGGAAACTGGTCTTGAAGATCGTGCACTAATAGAAGAGGATCGTCGCCGATAAGGACCGCGCAAACCCCACGCTCACTCCTGGCGACGAGGATCGCACCCAGCGAGCACTCGCCAATTGCGAAACGGATAGCAGCGTTTGCGCCTCCGCCGCGGAAGTCGGTTGGTGTCATTCCCAGCACCTCATTTGAAGTCTCGTAGAACCGACTGTTCGAATTGAACCCGGCGTCGTAGATCGCATCCGTCACTGACTGGGTCTTGGCCAGAGTCTTCCTCACGCGGTTCGAGCGATGGGCTGCCGCGTAGCCATTGGGTGTGAGCCCTGTGATGGCCTTGAAGGTTCGGTGAAGGTGGAAAACACTCATACCCGCATATTTCGCGAGCTTATCCAACGAGGGCGAGCTCTCTGACCGCTCGATGAGGCGGCATACCCTTGCAATTCTGGCCGTGTTCTCTTCTGTCAGCGAGAGCCCTGTTGGCTTACACCGCTTGCAGGCACGAAAGCCGGACTTCTCAGCATCCTCTGACGTTGCGTGGAAGTGAACATTCTCTGGACGGGCAAGACGTGCCGCGCACGATGGACGGCAATAGACGCCAGTTGTCTTGACCGAATAATAAAACGTTCCATCGGCTTTCTTATCACGCTCTAGAACCGACAACCAGCGAGGGTCGTTTGTTGTTGCAGCCGCTGGATTCTCAGTTTCGATTGATTTGATCATCACGAATTCCTTTCTCATTCCTCGACTGCTTCAACATATCGAGATTCAGGAGAGACAACACTCCGCTTCTTGCTTTTGAATTCTACAAATTCGAAGGCAAGATACGGAGTGTGGCGCGCAGGAGATCTCGATAGTTTTCGAGATGCAGAGGCACAAGTCGCATCGGCCCTGCCAAACGAACTATCAAGAGGAGATCACCATGTCGAAAGTACAAGAAAATAAAGCCATCGTAGGTCGTTGGTTCACGGAGTTTTGGGGGCCAACCTGCGATCTCGGTATCGTCGACGAGCTAGCCGCACCGGACATGCTTCTTCAGTATTCGCTGCACGAGCCGCGTCGCGGCCATGAGGACATCAAGGCCTTCATGTCGGGCTTTCGCGAAGCGTTTCCAGACCTCAAATTCTGGGGAACCGCAGATCTCATCGCTGAGGGCGATTATGTGGTCGGTCGCTGGGAAGGCGGCGGTACACACACGGGACCTGCGTTTGCTGACTTCCTGACCGGATCTCTTCCAGCGGCCACGGGTCGCAAGATGCACTTCACCGGTACAACGGTGCTGCGAATCGAGAACGGCAAAATCGCGGAGGAAATTGGACTCGATGACGGTGTGACCGCGCTCCAGCAACTCGGGCTCATTCGGTCGGTCTGATCGCAAAGCAGATCGCTGTCGCATGGAAGGTCAGCGGTCTGCGATGCGCAATATTTCGACGGAGCGCAAGCCAAGCAGTATCTGATAGCGCACTTCCCCTTGAGCAACAAACAACCACGGTTGGGAGAGTCCATGGTCTGCCAACCGTAACGGGGTTTACTTTCCGATGCAGAACTTGCTGAAGATGAGATTGAGGATGTCGTCACTGGTGGTTGAGCCGGTGAGAGTATCGAGGGCGCGAAGGGATTCGTAGAGATCGAGCAGGATCATCTCGTGGGGGATGATCCTGGTTGTCGCTCGGAGGGCGCTGGTCAGCGCCGCCAATGCGGCACCAACTGATTGCTGCTGACGAAGATTAGTGAGCAGCGCGGTTTCGGAAGTAGGCACCGTGGTGGTGATGTGCGAAAGGATTGCCGTGCGCAGATCGTTAATGCCTGAACCGGTGAGAGCAGAAGTTTTGATGGTGGGATGGTGTGTAACTGGTGTGCTAGCGCAGAGATCGCTTTTATTGATAACGATGATGAGCGGGCGATTGGTGAGGGTGGAGATGGTGGCTTCGTCTTCGGTGTGAAGTGGGGCGGTGGCGTCGAGGACAAGGAGAACGATGTCGGCTTCGGCCATGGCTTCGCGGGTTTTGGCGATGCCGATGGTTTCAGCTTCGTCGGTGGCGTGGCGCAGACCAGCGGTGTCGATGAGTTCAACGGGGATACCTTCGAGGGAGACACGCTCGGTGACGAGATCGCGTGTGGTGCCTGGAGTGGCTGTAACGATGGCACGGTCGCGTTGGATGAGACGATTGAAGAGTGATGATTTGCCCGCGTTGGGACGGCCTACAATCGCGAGGGTGAAGCCGTTGCGAACGATTTTCCCATAGGCGAAGGTTTGCTCGAGAGCTATGAGCGGGGTTTGGATTGCTTCGATCTGTTGCGCGATTTGAGCAGTGGGCAGCGTGTCGATGTCGTCTTCGGCGAAGTCGATGCCGGCTTCAAGAGCGGCGATGAGGGCTATCAGCTGTTGTTTTATCGGGGAGATTTGACGTGAGAGCGAGCCGCCCAGCTGCCGGGCAGCGATGCGGGCCTGATGAAGAGTGGTGGCTTCGATGAGGTCGTGGACGGCTTCGGCCTGGGTGAGATCGAGGCGGCCGGAGAGGAAGGCGCGCTGTGTGAATTCGCCTGGCTCTGCGATGCGGGCGCCTGCGGCGATGCACTGGCGAAGGAGATAGTCGAGGAGGACGGGGGAGCCGTGGGCGGCTATTTCAACGATGTCTTCGGTGGTGTAGGAGTTGGGGAATTCGAAGAGGGTGACTACGGCTTCATCGAGGATTTCGCCTGTTGAATCAAGGACTTCGGCGAAGCGAGCCTGGGCGGATGTGAGAGGATGGCGGAGCTTCAGGAGCGGCTCGGCGATAGCGCGGGCAGAGGGGCCGGAGAGCCGTACTATGCCTATGCCTCCGCGGCCGGGCGGCGTGGAGATGGCTACGATGGTGTCGTTGTCGTTCTCTTGGATGGCCATGTCGCTTTATTCAGGGTATCGCGGCGGAAAATTTTGTGTGGTGGAAGGGGCGATTTTAGCGGGTTTTGTGCGTTTTGCCGGTGGTTTTTTGTGGACAGGACGTGGTGGATTGCGTGGTAAAGATGGACAGCGGTTTGCATGGTTTTAGGCGACAATGGTGTCCTCTCAAGAAAATATCGAGATGACAGGTAACTCCGGGAGGGTTCCATGTTCAAGCGCTGGATGTTGTCGGTTGTGCTTTTGTGCCTTGGTACGTTGGGGTTCGGGCAGGTTGCGGATGGCAAGCTGCAGATCCATCACATCGATGTAGGACAGGGAGACGGCGCGGTGCTCGTATCGCCAGGAGGACAGGTCGTTCTCTTCGATATGGGTGAGGACTTGAGAACGAAGAGTTGCCAGGGCGCGATCGACTATCTCGACCAGATGGGCGTGAAGCAGATCGACTACATCTTTATCAGCCACTATCACTTCGATCACATCGGCTGCATACCTGCCGTGCTGAAGGAGTTTCCGCTGGCGCACTTTGCCTACGATCGCGGGGAATCGTATCCGGGGGCCACGTTCACGGCTTACAAGAAGGCGCTGGGAAAGAAACGCAAGACGGCGACGGTGGGCCAGGACCTGGTGCTCGATCAAGGATCGGCACATCCTGTGACGCTGCATGTGCTGGCGCTCGATGGGCAAACGAAAGAGACACAGGTCAAGACGGCGAATGAGAACGATTTAAGCGTGACGGTGTTGGTGGAGTTCGGCGGCTTTCGCGAAGAGATTGGCGGCGACCTGAGTGGCGATAACACGGACATGTATGAAGACATTGAAACGCCGGTGGCGAAGGACGTGGGAGAGATCGACGTGTACAAGGTGCATCATCACTGCAGCTCTCACAGTACGAACTACACATGGCTGCAGGCGACGCGGCCTACGATCGCGGTGATCTCAACCGGTGATGGGAACGATTATGGACATCCCACGGCTGAGTGTCTTACGCGGCTTCATGAAGCGGATCTGCAGAAGATCTACTGGACAGAGGTGGGTGCGGGGCAGAAGCCAGTGGCAGGTATCGATGTTGTGTCGGGAGACCTGACGATTGAGGTTCCACCTGAAGCGAAGACCTACCAGGTGAGTTACAAGGGTGCGACACCCGCTACGTATACCGTAAAAGCTGCCGCGGCACCGGATAAGAATGATGATGACAACAACACTCCGGTGCAGGTTCCGAAGTATGCGTGGAGTGTGAAATCGAGCTATTACCATGAAGCCAATTGCCCGGCGGTGAAGCGGATCAGCAGTGCGAATCTGCAGACCGGCGATACACCACCGGCGGATAAGAAGCCTTCTTCATGCGTGAAGGGTGGGAGTTGATTCCGAATTCGATGGTTGATCGCTAAGGTAGCCGGTTATTTAAAGGAGCCATATCGATTCTTTTTGATGAGCCGGAGTTTCTCGATTCTTCATATCGCCCGTGTTCTGCACACCACCATCACTCTAAATTTTCTTCTGCATATGGTCCCATTCAAAGCTGAGATGGCTGACCCATTGCTGATTTAGTTTTTTGTCGATCTCGCTAAACCTCTTCGACAACTCAACAATCTGAGCGCGTGTTGGCAGTTCTGGAAGCTCTATTTCTATGGAGCGTCTCAAGGCGGCTAAGGCAAAAGCTCGCTCATAATGCCAGTGTCCCTTTGTCTGAAACTTGAGACCACCGGCAAGAACGGCAATGCCACCTGGTACCAAAGCAAGGAAACCTGTCACTTTTGCGTCTGCGTGCGGAGTCAACCCGTATATTGCAACTCCTGCGCTAGTCGCGATGGTGAGAACCATCAGAAAGATATTTGCACTGTGACACGTCTTGGCATAGCGCAATTCTTTCCGAAGCTCACACTTCACTTCATCGAGCAGCAGCTTGCGAGCAGCAGCGATTTGAGAATCGTCCGCTAGCGTCTCGGTTGGACAGGTATCTGGCGCTATTCCGGTTCGCGTAGATGACATTCGTGCCCCTTCCCTAGGGTTAATTTCAGTTGGTCAGGTTGGTGGCATAATACCGCAGCCACGTTGAATCGTCGATTTTTCTCCTCCTTCAGAAAATTTAGCAATCTGTTCAGGCGGTTGCGTGGCCACAACGGGCGAGTCGACCAGATCTCGCTCCAATCGATCGGATTTATTGCTATTCGCCTTATTGTTCTCGAGCTAAGTTGTTGTTCCCGAATATGCTCGGGAGATTCTGCGCATTTGCAGTAGATTTGAGGTGTGGGTTCGAGCACATTGAAGGTGTTCTGGTTATGGTGTCACTCACACGCACATGTCGGGCCGCTCTCGGCAGGAGGAGTTTATTCCTGTTGATAGCTATTCCTCTGATGAGTTGGGGACAGACTGTACAACCTCAAACTCCCGCACCGAATGTTGCCGTCGCCAACACATCGTCGTTCTCTAATAAGAGTGATGACGATGCAGGAGACGATCTGGATAGCTGCCGTGTTCATCGAGTTACCGGGCTTCCAGGAAGTCATCAGTTCGCCAGTGATTTTATTGAAACGATTGCGAGCGATCCCGCTCCCGGCGCTAACGATCCTGATGTTATGTGGGGTCTCACGGCGGACCTGAGCAATGCGGTTCCGTTGCAGGATCGAGCCATGTACATATCGAAATCGACCAATGGTGGCGCGACGTGGACTCAAGTCGCACGTGTGGATTCCAGATACTTCGACGCAAAAATAGGTGAGGGGCTGCGTAACGGTTTAAGTGTTTCTCCCGGTGGAACCTACTTTGTGATTACAACGCAACGCGGAGCCTTTCAGATTTTCCCTCAGTCGAGTCCATCTGAGAGTTTGGTGAAAGCTATTGTGGGTCCTCGCGTTCCTGATACGCCGCCCAAGATACCCATTACGAAAAAAGCAGGTGAGCCGGTCAGGGCAAATGTTGTTGCGATGACGGCCGACGGAAGACATCTCATTGTCGGTTATGGCTACTTTGACCTCGATCCACAGATCTTCAGGTACCACAAAGATAAGGATGGCTCATGGATCGAAGATGGTCCTATCCCTCGTCTCCCAACCGACATGGATCTTTTATCCATACAGTTTGATGATTCAAAAAAACTCGATCCAGGCTATCTGTATGTGGGAACCGGCGATCAGGTCTACCTTCTCAATCTCCACTCCATGAGATGGAGTCGCATCGATGGAGTGGGACCGGACTCTGCGATCCATGGCATGAGTGTTGTGGGAGGCCTTCATCTGGCGGCGTGCTGGGGAGTTTATAACCCTTCAGGCCCAGGCAGTGTAAGGAGAGTGACCAAGCCGACTTTTCTTTTGCATAGGAGTACAGATGAGGCGGGTTCCAATCTTCGGGCGTACAGCATCGAGGTGGACTCATCCAATCCAAAGCGAGAGGTCGTGACCTCGTTGACAGGCGTATATGTAAGCGGGGACAGTGGCGAAAGCTGGAGAAGACTGAATGATCTTCCGCAAGAAGAGTTTCGCACCGCGCACTTCAACTCCGATGGAACCATCCTTGTCTCTGGAATCGCGGGCACGTTCCTGGTCAATCCATTTTCAGAGGCTTGCTCGCCTCGTCTTAAGGTTCGCGATAAATAATATCGATCAGTCCGCTTGAACATTGTCTTGAACCGGGCTACAACGGTCCCTGCGACAGACGGCATCATCAACCGGTGAATCGTTTACTTCGAGTGCCCGGCATAGTTCGGCAGGGCGAGCAGCTTTTTAACCAGGATCGACAGACGTTGAAGATGGTCTGATAGGTCTTGTGCAAGCAACTTTGCGTCGCCGCCATCGGGGCCTTCAGCCGCAAGATAGACGACGTTGGTCAAGCTCTGCAGGGGATTGTTGATTTGATGAGCCAGATCGTTTGCCATGGATGCGGCTGCCGCGGCCGTGGCCTGTTTCAACAGCATCTTCTGTTGGCGCTGCTGTCGCACGCCCATGGCGGCGAAGTCTGCAAGGACCTGTATCATGCGAAGGTCTTCACCATCGAAGGCCTGTTCTCTTCCGTGGGCCATAATCCAGATGGTGCCGCGCGTACCTTCGACCTCCCACGGGAGCAGGATGCCATCGGTTACGACGGGAGCTTCTATGCCCATCAGATCGAAGAAGCGCTGGGTCACGCGAAAGAGCTGCGGGCGCCCGCGTTCCAGACAGATGCCACAGGCGCTGGGATAGCGAGGAAGCGTCGCATTGAGGAAGTTTCCATATTTTCCTGCGGTTGCGACCCAATGATAAAAGTTGTCGTCGGTGGGGTCTTCCTGCTCCAGGCTAATGCCCGCGCTGTCTGCGCCGCAGAGATCGACGGCAGCGTTGACCAGCTCCTGCAGGATGGTGTCCGGGCGATTTACAAAGGCACGGGCGAGCCGCTGCATCCCTGTGATCTGGGTGCCGATGTCGCGAATGTGCAACTGCCGTTCTGCGAACGCAGGGTCGGTGAAGAGATCGAGGACCTCCAGACCGGTATCCACAGAATTTATAGAAGCAGCACTGCCCATCTCAACCTTTTCGCCATGCTGCATTATCCTACGCGCAGAATCGGCCCGCGCAGCCACTTCTTTCAGTGTTTCATCCAATGCAGGGAGAGAACAAGCGGATGGCCGCAAATGAGGATTAAAGCGAACATCGGGCGAATGATGCCGGGACGGTGTTCAGCCCGGGCGTCGTTGACGCTAAATCTGCAGGTGAATCAGGCGGTTGCTACTCCTTTAAATCCGTGCCATTTTCCAGCATGATCGCCGCCTGGAACATTGCGCGCGTATAGGCGATGTCGTAGACCATTCCTGTGTATCCGCCACCGCCGGGATATTGATTGTGAATGCCGACGGCGCGGTCATAGTCGAGTGCGCGCTCATGCTCCGGGTAGATCAGGCGAGTGTACTTGACCTTGATGAGCTCTCGCATCACGGCCAGCATGTTGTTTTCGCCTTGATCGATGAATGTCTCGGTGTAGTCGGTGTGAGGCACTCTTACTACCGGGTTGCGATAGTGCACGTGATTGATGCGGTCTCGCTTGCCGAAGTACTGGCAGACTTCTACGGGATTAATCTCCATCTCCCGCGAGACGCCGCACTCGTAGGTGATGCCGTTCGCCGGGCTGTCCACGATCGATACCAGGTGCTTCCATCCGTCGAGAGAAGCCATGATCTGTCCCGATCCTCTACTGAGGGCGATTGGCGGATCGTTCGGATGAAGTGCCAGCCGTACGTTCGATTGCTCCGCCGTGGGGATGACAGCCTTCAGGAAATAAGTGATGTTCTTCCATAGCTCCTCTGAAGAATGCACTCCTTCTTCGGGCACGGGCGCAAGGTTCTCGACTCGGTTGATATTGAAAGCCGTCAGTCCGGCGCCCCCACGTCCTTCTTCAAAGTAATAGCCTTCTATCGCCCGATGTGCGTAGAAGTTGTACTCGATAACTGGAAGTCCGACTTTTCCTGCTGCTCGAATCGAAGTTTTGAAGTTCTCAATCTCTTCGTCGCGGCCGGGCCGTCCGTAGATCGTATTCGGAAAGCCCGCGATCATCATATTGCCGAGCGACAAACCGCCGGCTTTGAGCTTGTCGGCGATGGCCTGGAGATCCGCTGTCTGCCAGGGCATTTTGGGTCCGCCCATCAGCACATTGTTCACGCCGAGCTGCTTGACCTTCCGCATCTCGGCTTCAGTGATCTCTCCGCCCATTGGAGCGCAAAGCTTTGGAGTATCAGACGCTTCCTGTGGCATACCGGGTCCGTGCGAACCTTTATATTCAGCTTCGGCGGCGGCAGCCGGGGTTGAGCACACGCCTGCAAACGCTGAAGACAGAACGGCAGTTGAGCAAAGGCCCTTCATCAGAGTTCTTCTGGAAAAATCAGAGTTCACGTAAACATTCTCCTCAGATCGAAGCTGCGCGGAATTGTATCGGACTCACAAATCACGTGCACCTAACGTCTCAACAGTCGGACACCGTTAAGGACCTGCACTATTTTTGGCGGTTGTTTCGTTATCGAAGCTAGCGTTGCATCCAGAACGCTGTAACGTGAATAGCAGCTGCAATTTCGACCTACACTGGCGGGTTATTGATTGAGGCTATCGATGGGTTCATTGCGAAGAGATTTTTTTTATGGGGCGCGGGTATTTTCTCGCAGTCCCGGGTTTGCCTCCGTCTTTGTACTTTCGCTTGCAGTTGGCATTGGTGCGGCGACCTCAGTGTTCACGCTGCTGAATGCATTGGTATTTCGCGCGCTGCCGTTGCCGCATGCTGAGCAGCTTGTAGAGGTCGGGGCTATCTATCGCGGGCACTCGAGGATTCCGGTCTCGTATCCGATGTTTGCCGAGCTTGAACGATCACAGCGTGCATTTGCCGGTATCTGCGGATGGACGGGTGCAGCGGATTTCAACGTTGAGATCAATGGAGCGCGATCTCTTTCCGGTGTGCGCTCTGTTACAGGAAACTACTACTCGGTTCTTGGAGTGCGTCCACTGCTTGGACGGCTTATCAATGCAAGCGACGTACAGGGAAGCCAGGTGTCGCAGGTTGGAGTAATCGGCTATGAGACATGGAAGCGGAGGTTCGCAGGCGATGCCGCAATCGTCGGCAAGACGATTCGCATTGAGGACAAGGTATTCACAATCGTTGGAGTAACGCCGAAGTGGTTTACAGGCATGACAATCGGCGAGCCTCCGGAGATTACGGTACCAGTGGGCGCGGCGCAGTTGTATGACTTGCAGAGCCGATCGGCCTTGTTTCTGTTTGTGACCGGAAGGCTCGCCAATGGCGATACGGTTGAACATGCGCGGTTGCAGATTCAATCGCTCTGGCCGCATTTGCTGGAGACAACAGTGCCTACGGAGAGCTCGGGGCAGCGACGGCAATCGTTTCTTGCCATGGGCCTTCAGGTGGATCCGGCCGCGATGGGAGTGAATACCGATCTGCGGACGGCGATGCAGAAGCCACTTTATCTACTGCTCGGAATCGTGACGCTGATTTTGCTGGTGGTGTGCGTGAATCTTGCCAGTCTTACGCTGGCGAGGGCCAGTTACCGGCGCCACGAGATCAGCACGCGCATCGCGTTAGGAGCGACTACGTGGCAGGCGGTTCGGCAGTTGGTTGTCGAGACAGTCTTTCTATCTGGAACGGGTGCGTTGCTCGCGCTGTTGTTCTCATACTGGGGCGGACAGCTTCTGGTTGCCTTGATTACACAGGGCCAGGCGGTCCCCGTTCTGCTCGACGTGCGGCCGGACTGGCGAGTGTTTTGCTTTGCGGCGATCACGGCGATCGCTACGGGACTGTTCATTGGCTTGATACCTGCGTGGCAGATGTCGCGGCAACATCCATCAACAATGTTGCGGCAGGGAGAACGCACTGTCGGCAGCGGTACGGGCATTTTGGGCAAAACGCTGATCATCTCGCAGATTGCAATCTCGCTGGTGCTGTTGCAGACTGCGGGACTTTTTCTGCAGACGCTGCAGCGTCTCAAATCGTTTGATCCGGGGTTCGAGAAGGTTGGGCTTACAGAGGTTCGACTGACGCCATTGCCGCAGGGCTACGCCGACGTAGAGATGGGAAGCTACCGCCGACAACTTGTCGAAGCTGTTGCCGGGTTGCCTTCAGTGCGGTCTGCTGCTTTTTCCAGCGTTCCGATTCCCGGAGGCGACCGCGGATGGAAAGAGACTGTATCCGAGCAATCCGATTCGAATGCGGCGAACACAGTGGCTGCAACACTCGCGGCTATCTCACCGGGCTTCTTCAGGACGGTGGCGATTCCGTTTGTCTCTGGCCGCGACTTTACATGGGATGACGATAAACATCATCCGCGTGTCGTAATTGTCGACAGCCTATTGGCGAAGCAGTTGTTTGGATCGGGAGATCCAATCGGCAGGCGAATTCGCTTTGGCGTTCAGCCGGATTTGCAAGACCTTGAGATTATCGGTGTCTCAGAAAACGTGAGGCTTCTCGATATTCGCGATGGCAACGCCGCTATGCTTTATGTTCCTGCGGTGCAGCTCCGCGGCTTTGCAGAGGGAGGAACTCTGCTGGTTCGTGGGCCGAGTGTGCCCGGATTTGCGAAGACTGTCGATAGCGAGCTTCAGTCGTTCGGGCATGAGTACTCGTCCAATACAAGCACGGTGGAAGAACAAAGCAAACGGACGCTTGTGTACGAACAAATGACTGCTTCGCTGTCAACGTTCTTTGCCGCAATCGCGCTACTGGTTGCAGGCTTTGGGCTCTTCGGCCTGATGTCGTATGCGGTAAATCTACGCACGCGTGAGATTGGAATTCGCATGGCGATGGGTTCGCAGCGCAGCGGCATTCTAAGGCTCATTTTGAGTGAGGGTATTTTCATTACTGTGATTGGTATTGCTACCGGGATCCCTTGTGCGTTGGCCGTGTCGCACTTGATCGCGAACATGCTGTTTGCACTTTCGTTCGCCGATCCAATGACGCTTGCCAGTGCTTCGACCGTGCTGTTGTTTACAGGCGCGGTTGCTTGCCTTCTGCCTGCACTACGCGCGATGAAGCTGAATCCCATGGCCGCGCTTCGGCATGAGTAAAATCGCTACCGGCTGAGGCGAAGAGCGAACTGGACGACGCGAGGATCGGTGGTGGTGCTAGTGATGCTGCCGAACGCCGCGGCGCCGAAGCTGCCGTTGGGTTGGGCGAACGCAGGTGTGTTGGTGATGTTGAAGAGCTCGGCGCGGAATTCGAGGTCGGCCTCGTGGGGAAGTGAGGTGTGTTTCGCGAGAGCAATATCGAGATCACGATAGGCTGGGCCACGGACGGGGTTACGTGATGCGGTGCCGATGACAAACTGTGGCGCGGTGCTGAAGGCAGCAGTGTTGAAGAAGTGCGCCGGGGTTCGCTGGCTGGCGGGCAAACTGGTTTTGCCGATGATGTTGGGACGCTGCAATGCGAATCCCGCGAAGGCATTGTTGTTGGTCGCCTGCGTTACTGTTACGGGCATGCCGGATTGCAGCGACATGATGCCGTTGAGCGCCCATCCGCCCAACAACGCATTGGCGATGCCGGTGGAGGCGAAGTTGTGGCCGCGGCCGGCGGGGAGCTGATAGATGCCGCTGAAGGAGGTGACGTTAGGCATGTCACCGTTAGAGGCGTCGCGCTCGAGGTAAGGACGGAAGGTATCCGCGGCGATGAGCGAGCTGGTGTTGGGCGACGACAGAACCGTGGACGAGAAGACGGAGGAGGCATCATCCATGAGTTTGGAGTGCGTATAGGCGAAGAGGAGAGAGATGCCGTGGGAGAGGCGCTGCTCGACCTTGGCCTGGATGGCGTTGTAGTTAGTATTGCCGCTGTTGTTACGGTAGGTCGCGACGTTCTGAAAGCGGGGATAGGGCTTCAGCAGTTGCGCGGCACTGATGGTTTTGCCGCCCAGTGGACTGGATGTAGGAATCTGACCGTAATACGGATTCGGCACCGTAGCCTGGAGGGAGCTTCCCTGCGCCAGTTGCGTTGCTGTGAGCTGGTTCAGGTTCGAGTCGGGGATACCAACGTGAACGATGTGCGAGCCCACGTAGGCAATCTCGGCGGAGAGATTGTTGGTGATGGCGCGTTGGACGGCGAGGTTCCACTGCTGCACATAGCCGGAGCCAGCGGACCTGTTTGCCGTGTAGACGCTTTGACCGAGGCCAGCGTCGGGCGTGAAGGGAATGGGTGCGACGGAGGGGCCGTGAGAGAGAGCGAAGGCGGCGTTGACGCTATCGCCGGTCCTCTGCTGAACATTCTGGATGAACGGAAACTGTGGCGTGGTGAAAGGTGTTGTGATTCCAGATTGATCGATGAAGACGATGCCGAAGCCGGAGCGGACTACGGTTTGTGGCGCGAGGAGATACGTGAAGCCTATGCGCGGAGCTACGTTAGTGTAGTGGAGCTCGCGAGCGCTGCGTGAGTTGCCGTCGATGCCGAGATAGTCGAGCTGCTGTGTGGCAAGGTTGAAGACTGCACCCTGATTGTTCTTTTCGGTAGAAGGGAAGTGAAGGGTCCAGCGTGCTCCCAGATTGAGTGTGAGGCGGTTGGAAGCTTTCCAGTCATCCTGAAAGAAGTATTCGAGGATGTGGGCGCGAGGACGAATCTTGTTCTCCTGCAGATCAATCTGGAAGGTATCGACCTGGCCGAGGAGAAAGCTGGCGATGGCGTTGCCGCTGTTGGTGACGCCCTGCTGGTTGGTGCCGGTGGTGGTGAAAGCGAAGGAGCCAGTGGGGTTGGGCGGCGAAACGGTGTTGAGCTGATACCAGCGGAAGTCGATACCGGCTTTGAAGGCATGCGCGCCGTGGGTAAAGACAGCAGTGTTGACGAGCTGCCAGACGGCTGTCTGAAACTGCGCGAAGGTGCTGGCCGATGGCCCGAGCTGCTGGAAGCCGGTGAAGGTGAACAGTGGAAGTGCGTTGTTGAAAGCCGCGTTGGTGGGAATGCCGGGAATGCCGAGAACGTTGGAGGCGGTGTTGGAGAGCGCGGGGCCGACGATGGTGTTGCCGCGACGCGTGTATCCAAGCTTGGCGTTGTTGAGGAAGTGCACGGAGAAGGTATGGGTCTCGTCGAAGACGGCTTGCTGGCCGAGAACGTTGGAGAGACCGGGGACGCCGCCGGTGCCGAGGGTAGAGCCGGTGATGGCTCCGCTGCCATCGGGCAGTGGTGCGACCGGCTCTTCGACCTCGCTGTAATAGGAGTAGCGTCCAAAGGCGCGGTCGCGATGGCCGAAGACACCATCGACACGAACGTCGAACTGGTTTTGATGATCGGAGTCGTTGGCGGTGCGAGTGTAGTTATTGGCCGCCGCGGTGAGATTCGTCGGCGTAGGAAAGCGAGAGAGCAACGCTACCGCCGCAGGATCGAGCGGGGTGTTGATCTTGTCGCCGGGAAATTCCTGACGGACGAATTTGCCGCCTACGACGGTTGTAGTCGCAGGATTGTAGATGTGCGAGACGCCTGCGAAGATACCCTGGCGTTCATTGAGGGTCGGGATAGTGGAGATGCGGGTAACTCCGATGAGCTGCTTGACACCCTGATAGTCGCCGAAGAAGAAGAGGCGATCGTGCAGGATTGGCGCGCCAAGAGTTGCACCGTAGAGGTTGCGGCGGTACTCGGGCTTGCGTGCCGTGGGCAAGGCAAAGTAGTTGCGGGCGTTGAGCGCTTCGTTGCGGAAGTACTCGAAGATGCTGCCGTGAAAGGTGTCGGAGCCGGAGCGCGTGGCTACGTTGACGACACCTCCGTTGAAGCGGCCGAACTCGGCGGGAACATTGTTCGACTGAACGGTGAACTCCTGAATGCTATCGAGGATGGGGAAGAAGGCGACCTGGCCGGGCTCGGGCTGGAGCGCAGAGATGCCATCGTAGAGATACTCGTTGGTGCGGGGGCGGCCACCATTGATGCGGGGAAGAAGCGTACCAGGGGGAAGAGCGACGCCGGGCGCAAGCGTTGCAAGCTGTATGAAGTTGCGCGTGTTGAGCGGCATCGCAACAATGATGGGGCCGGAGATGTTGGTCTGGATGTTACTCGTCTCGGCCTGCAGGAGTGGGGCATCCGCATTCACGGTGACGGTCTGCTGGCTGCCGACGGTGAGGTTGAGATCGACGCTGACGGTCTGGCCTACGATAACCGTAATGCCCGTGCGGTTGAGCTGCTGGAAGCCTGCGGCGGTGACATCGATGTTGTACGAACCGGGATTGAGATGCGTGAAGACATAGTCGCCGGAGCTGGAAGTGATCGTCGCCTGGCGGATGTTAGTAGAGGTCTCGGTCAACTCGACGCGCGCGTTGGCGATGGCCGCGCCGGAAGGATCGAGTATGCGGCCGCGAAGGTCGGCGCCAATTTGAGCAAATGCGGTATGAACCAGGAGGAGAACGAAAGCGGCTAAGGCACGATGAAGCTTCACGGTGCTGCTCCTGTGAGAACTTTGTGGGACGAAGTTTGCGAATAGGATTGACGCGGTCTGAAGGGCGTGGTCAACCGAATACGTTTTGAATCCGTATAACGAATTTATTCGATTGAAAACGTATCGTCAACGACTCTGGCTATTACGCAGAGACTGTCGCATCACTCACGATAAGGTCGCGCGTTGCTTCAGTCAGTATCAAGAAAGAGGCGAAAGATCTCTGTGGGATGACACAAAGGCCAATTGCGATCACGAGCGTGACCGCAACCAAACTCAGGAAAGATCGTCGAGACGCTCGATCATCACATCCGTGGACTTGATGAGAGCAGCCGCACTGTCGCCTTTTTTCAACTTCAGCTCGCGCACCGCGTTAGCCGTGATGATGGAGGTGATGTACTCGTCGCCGATAGAGAGAACAACTTCGGCCAGCAGACCCTCGATGCGGATGCTGACTACCTTGCCGGAGAGTTGATTTCGGCCACTGACGCGGCGGTAGCGCTCGCGTGATTCGGTGGCTGGCTTCGCCTTGTCTTTGGCGATGAAGGGTTTGAGAGAGGCTTCCGTCAGACGATGGTGCCCGCCGGGAGTCTGGACCGTCTTCAGCTTGCCGTTCAGGATCCATTGCTTGATGGTGGGATAACTGATTCCGATCAGGCGGGCTGCTTCGCGAGGTGTCAGCATGGGGGTCTGGTTTCGCATGGAAACCAGTTTCGCACTTTTCCGTGTAAATGGGGTGTATCTTGGCTTGATTGAAGGAATATAGGGCTCCGCCTGCCGTTTTCAAAAAAATCCACTACACTACCGGAACCCGTATCTGGCTTAGTTTTGTGATTTTGTCTCCGAGGAGTCTGCCATGGCTCTGCTTCGCATGACGCAAACCAATACCGGTGTGGACAGTTACCGGGTCGAGGTCGCCCTGGAGCGTAGCGGCTCTGCGCGGCAGACCGCAATCAGCGAGTTCAAGTTTGCGCTGACCGCGCAGGAACGCGAGGATATGCGCTGGTACTTCGAAGACTACCTTCAATATCCGATTGAACCGGCACCGAAGATCGCAGGACGCATTGAGAACCGGCTGGAAGAGATCGGCAAGGAGCTGTTTCGAAGCATCTTCCAAAGCGGCGACGACACTCGTGATTTGTGGGCCACCGTGCGCTCCGACATCGACCGCTATCGGATCGAAGTCGTCACCGGCGTGCAGGAGGCCGCGAGTATTCCGTGGGAGCTGATTCGCGATCCTAAGACCGATACATCGCTTGCCTTGCGCGCCGAAGCGTTTGTGCGCTCGCACCCCATGCCTGCGCAACAGCCGAAGCTCGCAGAGACCGGCACCGGACCGATCCGTGTGCTGCTGGTGATCTGTCGGCCTGGCGGCGGCGAAGATGTTCCCTTTCGCTCGGTCGCGAGCCGCCTCGTAAAGGGTCTGAAGCTGGACGCAAGAGAGAGCTGCGAGCTTAAAGTCCTCCGTCCCCCCACCTTCGACCAGCTGTCCCGCGAACTGCTGCGCGCCAAGCTCGATGGAAAGCCGTATCACATCGTGCACTTCGATGGACATGGCGTCTTTGCCGACACCGAAGAGAACAGCCTGCTGGACATGTTTGCAGGCATGAGCAAGCTGCTGCTCGCGCATGGGCGCGGCGGCAAACATGGATTTCTTTTGTTCGAGAGTGCGGGAGCCCAAGCCAAAGGGGAGCTAGTGGATGGAAGCCGCCTGGGCAAGCTGCTCGCCGAAACACACGTTCCTCTGCTGGTGTTGAACGCTTGCCGTTCGGCGCATGCAGACCCACCCTCGCAACCAATGGATACCGCGCCTGGAGCTGCGGGTGCAGGTGCGCACGAACAGGTGCGCGCCTTTGGCTCCCTTGCGCAGGAGGTGATGGATGCGGGTGTGGCCGGTGTTGTCGCCATGCGCTACAACGTCTACGTCATCACCGCCGCACAGTTCGTTGCCGAGCTTTACTCCTCCCTGGTTCAAGGCGATTCGATGGGAATTGCGGCGACGGCTGCGCGAAAGCAGCTCGCTGCGCAGCCGATGCGCGAGATAGGTTTCGAAGCCTGTTCGTTGCAGGACTGGGGGGTGCCGGTCATCTATGAATCCGCCCCGATGACACTGTTTCCAAAGCTGGCCAGCCTGGGGCTTACCATCTCGCTGAACCCTGGTACGTTTGAAGCTGTAGCGCAAGGCGCGGATGAATCGCTTCCTCCTCGCCCGGACATCGGCTTCTTCGGCCGCGACGAGACGTTGCTGGCGCTGGATCGCGCCTTCGATACCCAGGCGATCGTGTTGTTGCACTCGTATGCAGGCAGCGGAAAGACCTCCACCGCAAACGAGTTTGCACGCTGGTACGACCTGACGGGCGGAATCGACGGCCCGATTCTGTTCACGAAGTTTGAGCAATACCAGCCGCTGGCTCGCGTCGTCGATCAACTGGGCGAGAGACTAAGACCTTTCCTCGAGTCCGTAGGCGTGCACTGGCTGACGCTCAATGACCGCGAGCGGCGCGAGATGGCACTCCGCATTCTGAAACAGATACCGGTGCTCTGGATCTGGGACAACGTAGAACCCATAGCAGGCTTTCCAACCGGCACGCAATCCGCATGGAGCGCAGCCGAACAGCAGGAGCTAGTTGATTTTCTTCGAGCTGCAAGCCAGAGCAAAGCTAAGTTTCTGCTCACCTCGCGGCGAGATGAGCGGACATGGCTGGGCGAGTTGCCTCGGCGCATCGTCATGCCTGCCATGCCCACTCAGGAACGCGTGCAGCTTGCCCGGGAGCTGGTGGAGCGCCACGGAGGCAAGCTCAGTGAAGTGGAGGATTGGAGACCTCTGCTCGATTTCTCGCGAGGAAACCCCTTCACCATTACCGTGCTCGTGGGCGAAGCGTTGCGCAACGGATTGAAGACGCGCAAGCAGATCGAGGATTTCGTGCAGCAGCTGCGTGAAGGCACCGCCAATATGGAAGACGACGAGACGGAAGGCCGCGACCGCTCGCTGGGTGCATCGCTCAGCTATGGATTTGCTCATGCCTTCTCGGATGAAGAGCGCCGCCTGTTTGCTCTGCTTCATCTCTTTCAGGGGATGGTGAGTCCCGGTTCGCTGGTGATCTTGTGCGACGATGTCGATGCTACGCCTGCCCCGGAGGTGCATCCGGCCAGCCGGCCAGCCGTGATTGCGATGCTGGATCGCGCCGCGGAAGTTGGTTTGCTGACGACTACGATACCGGGAAAACATTACGCCATTCATCCGGCGGTGCCGTGGTACTTCAAAAAGCTATTCGAGACCTACTACACCGATCGAGCCGCGGTCGACCGCAGGTTCGTCGATACGATGTCGAACGTCGGCAGATACCTTGTCAACACCTACGCCTCTGGAGAACGAGGCGTTCTGTATGACCTGAACGTTAACGAGCAGAACCTGCTCCACGCGCTTCACCTGGCACGATCACACAGCTGGTGGTATCCGGAGCTCAATCTTCTTAGAACCATACGGGGCCTGTATTCGGACACTGGCAGAAACGTCGAGTATGTCCGCGTGCTGGACAATGTAGCGACGGATTTCGTCGATCCTGCAACCGATGATTCATTGCCGGGCATGGAAGAATGGTGGTTCGACATCACGCTGATGCGGGCAAGCGAAGCCCGTTCAAGAAAGGGCGGCGCCCTCAGAGCCCGTCAGATGTACACGCGATTGATTGCCTTTTCCAGAGAAGAGGCCAAGGATGTTCCTGCGGATCCATCAGCGGAGCTGGACTCTCGCAGCAGAGTCGCCTTGTCCGGCCTATCGTCTGTTTTGCAGGACTATGGCGTCTCACGATGGCTCGACGGCGATCCGAAGTGTGTCGAATCATTTGAAGAATGTTTATCTGTGTCGGAACGTCTGGGTGAAGGCGACGAACGCGAGGGAACGCTTATGCAGCTGGCTCACGCGTATGTTGATTTTCCTGATATCCGAGACTTAGAGAAGGCCGAACATTTTTACCGGCGAGTACTCGATCTAGCCACCAAACGTGGCGACCCTGTAGGCATGGCACACGCAATGCATGAGGTTGGTCAGGTTATGTACCGCCGCTTTGTAGACGAGATGATCTCGGAAAATCCTCGAATGGATCAGATAGATTTATTCCTGAACGAGGCCTCGAAATACGCCCACAAAGCGCTCGAAATACTTCCGCCCACACATCCTCTCGGTTCGCATGTCCATCATTTGCTTGGCAACATCTACGACGATGCGGGACAGCCCGCCGTGGCGATTCCGCATTACGTGAAGTCCATAACGATCGCTGAGACATGCGGCGACCTAGGCGGAGCCTCAAAAGGGCGGCGAGAGGTTGCGCGTGTATATCTGAAAACCGGCCAGCTGGATAAGGCCATGATGTACGCCGTCGCGGCTCTGGAAGACCTGGAGAATAAGACAGGGGGCTCCGTGGCCGCTGGAGATATGGACGCGGCGAAGAGGCTCGTGGGAGAGGTCCAGTGGCATATCGAAAACAAGCGTGCAAAGACCGCGCAGCAGCCTCCGGCAAATTAGTAGGAAATCTAAAAAGGTGGATGAAAAACTATGCCCGACTCAATTGAATCTCGTATCGAAGCTCTCGATGATGCGACCGCAATACGAATCGTAAAGCGGATTACCAGCGCTCAACCGGTCCCCGGCGGCGAACGCGTCACATTAACGCCAGACATTAAAGAGGCGCTTGTCAGCGAGTTTCAGATTGCAGAGCCAGCCGAAGCAGCCAACGTCTCCGAAGGCGAACTAGCCCGTCAGGCGCTCCTTGTACTTGCAGAAGATCCCGACGCTGCCATAGGAATCGAAAGATTGGCCTCGACGCCGATGGAAGGCGGACAGGCATTCGATTTCGGCATCGGAGTGGCCGTGGCTGTCCTGATCGTCCTGCAGAGTCACGTTAAATTCGAACGCGATCCGAACGGGAAGTGGAGTTTGAAAGTCGAAAAGAAGCCCACCAGCGACAGCCTCGTCAAGGGCCTGGTGCAGAAGCTCATCGGCTTTACGAAATAAGAGATGCCGCCCGAGTCACGCAGTTTTGTGACGAAGATAAGTAGCGCGATAAGAAGGCTCGACGGCGGCAATTTACGATTGAGGAATGGCTACGCATTTTTCCAATGAGGCGCTGAAGTTTCTGCGCGGACTGAAGCGGAACAACGATCGCGAATGGTTTGCTGCGCGAAAGGCAGTGTATGAGCGTGAGGTGAAAGCTCCCATGCTCGCCCTGATCGCTGAAATTAACGAAGCGATGCTCGGGTTCGCACCCGAGAATGTACGCCCTCCGCAGAAGGCGATGATGCGAATCTATCGCGACATCCGGTTCAGCCCGGACAAGCGTCCCTACAAACACCAGCAGGGAGCATGGTGGGCACGCACGGGGCTCGAGAGGACCTCAGGCGGCGGATTTTATTTTCATGTGGGCGGAACCGAGCTGGTAATTGCCGCAGGCGTCTATATGCCGGAACGCGAACAGTTGCTGGCGATTCGGCGACACCTTGTGGACCACCATGCGGAGTTGCGCGCGCTGCTGGCAGGGAAAAAATTGAAGTCGCTGCTGGACGAGTTCGATGGCCAAAAGCTGACGCGGCCCCCGAAGGGATTCGCTGCGGACGATCCAGCCATCGATCTGCTGCTATGCCGGCAGTGGGGCATTTCGGCAACCTTGCCGGCGGAGAATGCCACGAAGCCCACCCTGATTAAAGAGATCGTGGAACGATTCAAGGTGGCCGCGCCAGTGGTTGCACTGCTGAATGCTCCGCTGATTTCAAAACCACGCAAGCCTATGTTTTAGAGCTGCTACACCATTGAGCGAAGGCCTAACACCGATCTTCACCGATAACGACGGATTTAATAACAGAGACAACGGCCCTTTTTCTTTGGTTTATTTCTGATCGGTGTTATCGGTGTTTCCTCGGTGTTAAGTTTTGACATGTTCCATGTGGAACGTTGCGGTTTTGGCTCCTCACTTGCTGAAGGGTGCGGTTTTAGAGGGTTTTTTAATGCGAAATGAACCTTATTTCAGACAAAACCGAGAAAAACCGGAAAAAACCTGTGGAAACCGAAGAAATCGGGTTGACAAAAAGCTCAGAAAAGCCGAAGGTGAATTGCGGTACGGTTCGCCGCACCCGCATGGATATTGATGATTTCGCATTGAATCAAGGTATGCGTCTGGATCAGTTTTCAGGTGGGTTCAGGCGAGCGGACCGACAATTACATTTCTGAACGTAAGAAGGAGCAACACACATGGCAAAGGGATTGACAAAGACAGCATTGGTTCGCCAGTTGGCGGAAAAGCTCGAACTGACCAACAAGCAGACCGCAACCTTCCTCGACCTGCTGGCTGAGACCGCAGTCAAGGAGACGAAGAAGAACGGCGAGTTCACGATTCCCGGCATCGGCAAGCTGGTCAAGGCTGAGCGCAAGGCCCGCCTCGGCCGCAACCCGCAGACGGGTGAGACCATCAAGATCAAGGCCAAGACCGTGGTTAAGTTCCGCGTGGCCAAGGTTGCGAAGGACACAATCGCACCGGTAAAGAAGTAGTTCGATTGCGGGGGAGAGCGCAGCCTGGGGCTGCACTCCCATCGCTTGTGGAGTAGCCCTCCCCCCAAAACAGAAGCAGATGTGAGGCCCGTTGTGCTGCGGCGATTTTTTTTGTCGGAGTACAGCGGGCTTATCGCTTGGGAATGAACGCGCGCGCGATCAGCGAGACACCAAGTGACACGACGACGCCTTGAATGATGAGGAAAGAGTTGTATCGCCAGCCCACCGCGGCAAATGCGATAACAACGCCCCACATGTAGAGCTCGCCAAGAAACGCCTGCGGCCACTGCGCCCGCGTGTCTGATGCAGGGACTCGCGGAGTGAGCGCAGGAAACAACGCCGGTACCTTCGCCCGATACGCAATATAGGGTTCTCCAAGCTTTGCTGTGAGAAAGGCTTCTTCTCCGGCGATCAACCGAAGTTGAAACAACCCGATCAGCACGATGCAGACAATAGCCCCACTGGGCGGCATAAGCAGCGCCAGCGCAAACGTATGGAGGAACGTGCCCACATAAAGAGGATTGCGCAGAAAGCGATACGGCCCGGCAGCGACAACATCATCGCCGTGCATGGATCCGTCCTTCACGATCGAGGAGTTGAGATAAGCCGCGGCCCACGTTCGCAACGACGCCGCAACAAGCGCACAGAGTATCCCCAGGATAAGCACAGCGACCGTGGCCGACTGAAAAGAGAGCCAGCCGCTGCGCGAAGGCCATGCGGCAATCCACTGCCACGTGCGGATGGAGTCCAGATGCAGCCATTTGTTCCACGGCGCAGTGAAGCCAATGGCATAGATAACAGCGTGGATGAGGAAACGGAAACGAAACTCGAAGGCGGTGGCTTTCATGGGTGCGCGACGCGCAAAAATCCTTTGCAGTAGCTTTCTTCTTAGAGTCTACAAAGCCCCGCGGGGATTAGGTTCGGAAAACAACTCGATGACTTTATTTGTTCCGCTCTCGTCCATCTTGACGGAGCAGATGCGGAGTCCGCAAAAAATGATGACTCAATCGCTACCCCGCACATTCAAGACGCATGAAACCGTATACTGGACGAACAAAGAAAACCGATATGCAAGACCCGGAACCTGGATTGAAAAAAATCGAGGACTTCCTTCAGGCCCTGAAGAAACCCGGCGGCCTGGATCTGAAGTTCAGCATACGTGCCGGCAGCGGCCAGGGGCAGCCCGACGCCGGTCAGCAAGCCGGTGAGACCGAGCTTGCCTCAACGCCCGACATATCGGTCGAGTTCACCGGACCCGATGCTCCTCTCCTCACCGCACGCAACGGCGAGCTCCTCCTCGCGATCGAGCACATCGCCGCCAAGCTTCTTCGCCTCGAACACGAGGACCACGACCGCATCTCCTTCGACGCCGAAAACTTCAAGCTTCTCCGCCAGCAGGAGCTACGCCTCGCCGCCGAAGCCGCTGTCGAAAAAGTTCGCCGCACCGGCCAGCCTCACGCCTTCAATCCTATGAGCTCCCGCGAGCGCCGCCTTCTTCACTTAGTCCTCGCGTCCTCCGGCCTGCCCACGGCATCATCCGGCCTTGGCCCCCGACGCTACGTCGTCCTCTACCCCGAAGGCCACAAACCCACCGAGCCATCCGCACAAGATCGCACCCAGGCCATCCGCAACACCTTCCGTCGCCGCTAGCGACGTTCAGCGTCTTCGTCTACCCCCTAAAAATTCTGTGAAATTCGCCCAGGCGGTGATACGTACGCCACCTGCCGAACACTACTCTTCTGAAGTATTCCTAAGATCGGCCAGAGCATCTCCCAGCTCTCGGATTCCCGCGGAGGTGTTTATGTCCGTTCAACTTCTCATCCAAGACGGCAGTCCCGATTGGTATCTCAGCCCCGACATCTGGACCGTTCCAGGCAGCGACCCCACAGGTCCCGCTGGCTCACCCATTGCAGGCCAGCTTGCCTATCTCTGGGCTCACGTCGCAAACACCGGAGACACCGATGTCACCGGCGTTCAGGTGCAGTTCTACTGGGCCAATCCCGCTCTTCAGGTCCTCCGCAGCACCGCTAATTATGTTGGCTCGGCATCGGCAGATCTCCCTGCCGGAGGCAGTCAGGACGTCCTCTGTCTCGTTCCATGGGTGCCTGTCGTCGTCAATGGCGGTCACGAGTGCCTCGTCGCCGTCGCCAATTCTCCGTTAGACCCGCTGCCCAATCCTCTCCCCGATGACTTCGATCCCCCCGCATACCGCCAGGTAGCGCAGAAAAACCTCACCGTCCTCGCCGCGAGCATGATGATGATCTCCATACACGCCATCACCATTGCCGCGACCAAACGCGTCGACAAAGCAGTCGTGGTCACAACAGAAGTTGGCGGCGAGATCGACAAGCTCTCCCTCGCCCGCCTCGGCCTCACCAAAGCCACGCCCGCCAAAGGCAAAGTAGTCGAGATCGGTCTGTCGCAAGAGCCACGTTGTGGCGGAGACAAAGGGGAGATCGGCCCCGGCAAGCTTGAAATCCGCGTCCCCAAAGGCGAATCCCGCGCGGTCTATGCCTCCATTCGAGCCAAAGGCCTCGCTCAGAACGAGTATCAGCTCGTTCGCATCACCGAAAGAAGTGGCGACAAGCTCCTCGGCGGCCTCGCCTTCCTTGTAGTTCCAGAAAGAAAGGAGAAGCAGTCATGAGCGACACACCGATGCAGGTTCTCACTCGCCCCTTCGCCATCGAACCCGTCACCGGGATGATGCTCCCGGACGGCATCTTCGACAATGCAATCTACCAGCTCCAGATCGCCTGCCACTTCACCAACCAATCCGGCGCCGCTCTCACCAACGTCGAGCTCTATCTCGAAAGCGTCGGCGATCCCGGCATAGTCCCGGTCGCGAACACCTTCACCTTCGCCTCCGTCCCCGCTGGTGCCTCGATCCTCGTCCAGTGGAACGCCGACTTCCAGTTCGCCACCCCAGGCAAGCGTCTCGTAAGCTTCATCGCCAAGGCTGACGGCTTCACCTCGCGCCGTTCCATCCAACAGATCTTCGTCTCTCAAACCCGCTTCAACAACGCCACCAACACCTACACCTGCACGGTAGAAGAAGGCACTCTCACCGTCTCCAAAATCAGCGCCATCATACAAGCGCCCACCTGGCAGGCCGGTTCCACCGCAGACGGCAGCAAATGCCTCTGCCCACCCAAAGGTGGCCCCTGGATCCCCACCGGAGTCACGCTCGATTGGGCAGCAAACCCGGCCTACGCCGGAGTCCACGGCGATCTGCCTTTCTCCGATCCATGGTGGAAGATTCTCGCCCTGATCGTTGCTCTCATCGCAGCCATTGTCGCTGTCATTGCCGCTGTAACAGGCCACGGCACCGCCAGCGCCGGGGCAAGCGGCACCTTCGACGAGACCCAGCCCAACGTGCATTGCTGCACTCCCTCTTCCGGTGGTGACGCAGGCGACGGTATCGCCGGCGCAGCCTCCGCCGTTGCCGTCGCCGCTCTCTGCGTCGCTTTATCCGACGCTGCAGATCCCTTCTGGAGAGGACAGGAAAACACCGTGCCCGCTGCCGGTGAACTCACCACCGGAGAAAAAGTCGTCGCAAAGTGGTCTCTCCCCGTCGCTCCCAACGCAGGCCAACCCTACACCGCCGACGTCAAGTGGACCTACACCAGATTCACAACCGGAAACACCTACACCCACTCCGTCAGCGAAACCCAGACCAACATCCACGTCTCCGACGGCGTCGAGATCGACACACCCGCGACCGTCCACGCCTTCTCCCCTCTGTGGGTCAAATCGAAGTTCCATAAGACCGGCGCCGACCTCTTCAAAGGAAACGAGCTCTACGCCTTCGCCCTCTTCCGTGCACCTCAGGGATTATTCTTCGTAATCCCGCTCACCGACGACGGCCTCGGCTTCGATCCCGCCGCCAACGACGGAATCTTCGCCGGCTCCCTCGATCTCGAGCGCGCCTACAAGCTCCTCCTTCGCAATCACCAGGACGTCTACGGTGTGTGGCGCGTCTTCGTCTTCGCCCAGGACGTCAATCTCACCAAACCCGGCACGCCTCCTGAGATCGCCGCCCAGCATATCGGGGGATTCTTTGTAGCCAGCGCCATCTCCATCACCTTCGACCCATCGCTTCCATGCCCACTCAAGGCCCAGGCGTCCATCACCGTTGTTTGATTTGCTCGTTTGCCCTACTCGCTTCGACCCGCCAACCAGCGGGTCGAAGACTCAAAACAAGAAGAGGCGCTCGCTGTCGGAATCCGCGCATGTTTGCCCGCTCCCTCAATCAGTGGATATAAAGGAGCGGACATGAAAACCCTCAAAGGTCCGGGACTACACCTCGCCCAATACGTCGGTGATACCGCACCCTTCAACTCTCTCGCCGGTATCGCCCCATGGGCCGCTGGCCTCGGCTTCACCAGTCTTCAAGTTCCCGCCAACGACATCCGTCTCTTCGATCTCGAGCGCGCCGCCGACAGCCAGGACTACTGCGACGAAGTCGCCGGTACCCTCCGCGAACACGGCCTCGAAGTCAGCGAGCTCTCCGCTCATCTCCTCGGCCAGCTCGTCGCCGTCCATCCTGCGTACGAGCCTCTGTTCGACGGATTCGCTCCATCCTCCGTCCGCGGCAATGCCTCCGCGCGTACCGAGTGGGCACAGAAGCAGCTCATCGCCTGCGCCCGCGCCTCGCGCCGCCTCAATCTCACCGAGGTTGCCACCTTCTCCGGCTCCTTCGCCTGGCCCTATCTCTACCCCTGGCCGCAACGCCCAGCCGGTCTCATCGACGAGGCCTTCGCAGAGCTGGCTCGCCGCTGGAAGCCCATCCTCGATGCCTTCGACGAGCAGGGAGTAAACCTCTGCTTCGAGATCCATCCCGGCGAAGATCTGCACGACGGCGTCACCTTCGAGCGTTTCCTCTCACTCGTCCACGATCATCCCCGCTGCAACATCCTCTACGATCCCAGCCACTTCGTTCTCCAGCAGCTCGACTATCTCGAATACATCGATCTCTATCACGACCGCATACGCATGTTTCACGTCAAAGACGCCGAGTTCCTCCCCTCGGGCCGCCAAGGCGTCTACAGCGGCTATCAGGATTGGACCAACCGCGCCGGACGCTTCCGTTCCGTCGGCGACGGTCAGGTCGCCTTCAAACCCATCTTTTCCAAACTCGCCCAATACGACTACGCCGGCTGGGCCGTCCTCGAATGGGAGTGCTGTCTCAAAGACCCCGAACAGGGTGCTCGCGAAGGCGCGGCCTTCATTCGCGACAACATCATCCCCGTCACCGGCAAAGCCTTCGACGACTTTGCGGGAGCCAGCATCGACTCCGCAAAAATACATTCCATCCTCGGCATGTCGACCCGGAAAACCTGACAGGCATCGTTCGCTATCTATATGCACATAAATGACTTATAAATTATTTTGCTAATTTACGGGCAAATTCTCATGTCAAGCCCGAAAGACAGGTAAACCGAACAAAACAAAAGAGATCATCATTGCGTAGGAGTTATGCCCCGTCCTTTATACTTGATATAGAGAGCAAAACAGAAAACCCCGGCGACAGCCGGGGTTTTGTTGTTGACCATAAACCTTTTAGAAAGACGAATTTACCCGTAACCCATTTATTATGACGATTTTGCAACGACTAATTTTTACATGTCATTGAAAAATATAGACTTATCAGGCGACCCCAGGGGGGACCCCCCTACTGAGCCAACCTGCGCCGAACCATCCCGGCTGCGCCTGCAATACCAGTCAGCAGCAGAACAATGCTTCCCGGTTCAGGCACGGTCGAAACCGGCGGAGGTCCATCCGGGGGTGGATTCCCACCGGTCGGTGGCGCGGGACTGTGGGGAGACGGCCCACCTGGAGCTCCGCCGCCACCGCCGTAACCGCCACCAGAACCAGGAGGATAAGAGCCGCCAGAGCCCCAGCCACCACCACCCAGAACGGGCGGCAGTACATTCTCGGCAACGAAACCGCCATCTGCCGGATCAACGGCAGCATCGCCGTGCAGCGGATGGGCCAGATAGTCGGGCTTTGGCTCTTCTTCCTGCACCATCTGCGTCGTCGGCATGTCGTCAGGCAGATCGCCGCAGGCCACGTTGAACCGGCGCAGCGCCTCTTCTCGCGTCATCTTTGGCCGCTGAAACCGCGCAGCCAGCACCCTCGGCCTGGTCGCCGGCTTCGGCTTGTGGAGAGCCGCAAGCTTGCGATGAACATACCGGTGCGCCCTGTGCTTCGCCGCGATCAGGTGCTTGGCGGCGCTGGTTTGGGCAAGCGTGTTTTTATATGCGATAAACCACCGTTCGCAATCGGTCGAGGCGTGGACACCGGTAGCGGCAGAAGCAACAACCAGGAAGACAACCAAGAAAAGCAGTAAGCGACGCATGTCAGGGGCCCTTGGAAGCAATCTTGAAGTTCACATCTGCTTACTAAGTAGCAATCGGAACTCCAAACGGAAATACACCATGAAACATGCAGATTGCATGCAAAAAGGTAAATATTTCCATTACTTAGCGGTAGCCCTATGGTATGGAATGTGCAAAACTTTGCCACGTCACCGATATTCGCACTTCAAGTGGAAATTTTCGCTTTATTGGGAATCGCCGGTCAGAGCTACTATCTCAGGCTGCCCTTCCAGATACATTCGCCACTCGTTCGACTCTGCTGCTCTCTTCAACGCTGCATTCCGCCGTTTCAGTAGCTTAGTCATGTAGCGCCGCATCAACAGCGCCTCCATCAACCTGCCCAGCGGCCCAAAGCGAGCAGAAAACTTCAGCTCGTCCCGGACGCGGGTACCATCATCCATCGCCGCAAAGTAGTGTTCATGCTCATACCGGGCAAAGATTCCAGCAGTCATTACTTCGCGTAAATGAGAGAACGGCCTCGACACTTCCACCCACGAAGTATGCGTCAAACGCACCATAAAGTGGCGCGCACTCCACTTTACGGTGTCTCCTTCGCGCAAAAGACCGCTGGTCACACCCGAAGCAGCGATCTCTTTTATTGATCGATCCGAAGCAAGATGGAACTCAACGCTGCTAGCCAGCCTGAAGCATCGTTCTACCGGCGCATTGACCCACGTATTCAGTTTGATTGTTACCATAGCCCTACTACACGTTCTAAAAAACAACTACGCCAACAGAAGCACTTTTCCGATTCCGCCCTTCTCCGCCGCCACCTGTGCGGCTGCAGCCTCGGCCAGCGGAACCATTCGATCGATCGGAATCACCAATCGACCCGCGATGACATCTTCTGTCAGGCTGCGCAATGCCGCCATATCCGGATGCATCACAATCTGTACAACCTTAACTGTAGGATGCAGCTTTGCATTCGCAGGAGCGCCAACAACCGAGGCGAACACTCCGCCTTGCTTTACCTTCCCGATCAACTTCTGCGCCGTCTCTCCGCCCACAGTATCGGCAACCGCATCGATAAACCCTAGCTTCGCCACTGCATCCGCATCATCCAGCGCTAGAACCTCATCCACGCCCAACTCGGCTGCAGTCTTTGCCTGAGCCTTCCTCACTCCGGCGATCACCACGGCTCCAGCCTTCTTCGCCGTCCTAACTGCGGACCGTCCAACGTTTCCCGTAGCTCCCGTAATCAGCACTGTCTGACCCGACTGGATTCCAGTTCCCTTCGAGATCAACTGCTCCCCGGTCATCGTAACGACTGGCAGTGCCGCTGCCTTCACCAGGTCCAGCCCTTCCGGAACCAGCATCACCGCATCAGCCTTTGCCGCCACCATCTCCGCGTCGGCCTTGTCTGCGACTCCCATCACCTTATCTCCCGCAGCGAAGCCGCTTACACCCGCGCCAACCTCTCTCACAATCCCCGAGAAGTCGTTTCCCAGGATCGCCGGAAACTCGAGCGGCATAAACTCCTTGTAGCTCCCGCTGCGAAGCTTGTAGTCGATAGGGTTCACACTGGTAGCCGCAACCCGGACCAGCACCTCACCCTCGCCCGCCGCAGGATCCTTCACATCCTCATACGACAGCTTGTCGGGACCACCATACTCACGCAGAACGACTGCCTTCATGGAACACCTCATCGCACATTCAGATAAGTATCATTCGGTTAGACGCCTGCAATGTATCGCCGGATGTATACGGGCTTCGATGCTATCTGGAAGTCTCTTCCGCTTCCGCCGGTAGATCCGGTAGATATTGCTTCCACTCCGAACCCTCTGCCACTCGCTTCAGCAATTGCATCCGTCGCCGCAGCAGCCCGGAGATATGCGGCACAATGACGTGCCGCGCCATTATCTTCCCCGGCCACCCAAACGGCAGTGAGAATCTCAGCTTATCCACCAGCAGCGTATGACCATCGATCTCGGTGAAACGGTGATCGTGCTGAAATCGCTCGAATCTTCCTCGAGCCATCGTATCCTGAAAGAAATTGGGCCTCTCATAGCGTGTAATCAGGCTCTCATGCACCTGCGGCAGTCCGAACAACCATCCGCGCCACTCGATTCGGTCTCCTCCCACCACAAATCCGGCGGTCTTCCTAGAGCCGCCTTCCATAGGCCGCATCTCCAGCACCTGCTCCACCAGTTCAAGACTGGTCGACAGCAGAAAGCACCGCTCTATCGACGCATGGATATGAATACTGTCACTCACCGTAAACAATGACTTCGGTCCTTAAATTTTAGGAGATCTCTGAATGGCTTCCACTGTACACAACCAGACTTCTATCAGACAGCCTCATTTCGTCCACTGCCACGAAAGCTGTATCCGTACGCACAGTTCTCAGGAAAAGCCGCGATCCAGCTCTGCCTTTTGGTGACATCCGTGACATAGCAATTGAGTATTCGCCACCGTATAACCATCGATCGCCTTGAAGCGATCCAGTTCAGCCCCTCGCTCTGGCAGCTTACCCCCACACACCGCGCAGAGCCCACGCTGGCTCTTGCGTTTCGCGTCCTTCAACTTCCGACGCTGCGTCGGCGTCCCACGCTCATCAAACTCCAGACGCTTCAAAATATACCGACGCACCTGGAACAACCGCTCGCGATCCTCCCCGGCAATCTCAGCAATCCACGTGCGCAACTCCGCCAGCACAGCAATCGCCTTCGCCCGATCCTCATCAGAAAGCGTCGCCATCATCTGCTCCAAGATGAGTGTGAAAGCGGAAACAGCGCATCACTACGCTGAGATTCGCGTCTCCACTCTTAATATCTGCACGTTTAGAGTCCGATACTATGTTCAGTGACCAGGGCTTTGGCCCGCTCGATAAACTCCGCCAAACCAACGCTTCCCTCATCGCCTTTACCGCGAGTCCTTACACTCACAGCCTCACTGGCCGCTTCCTTATCGCCCATAACCAGCACAAACGGAATCTTCTGCAGCGTGAGCTCGCGAATCTTCGCATTCATCTTTTCATTGCGAGCATCCACTTCCACGCGCAATCCGGCAGCCTCCAGCTTCGCCTTCACGGCATTCGCATACTCGATATGCTTCTCCGAAATAGGCACGATCCCAATCTGTACCGGAGCAAGCCACATCGGAAACGCACCAGCATAGTGCTCGATCAGCACACCGAAGAATCTTTCGACGCTTCCAAACAGAGCACGATGCACCATTACTGGCCGATGCAGCTCGCCATCTTCGCCTTTGTACTCCAACTCAAACCGTTGCGGCAGGTTGAAGTCAAACTGCACCGTGCTCAACTGCCACAACCGTCCCAGCACATCCACCAGCTTGATATCGATCTTCGGCCCGTAGAACGCGCCTTCGCCGGGGATGCTCTTGAAAGGGACGCCGCGCTTCGTCAGCACATCCTTCAGGGCTGACTCGGCGTTATCCCAGTCGGCCGCTTTCCCGACATAGTCGCCCGCTTTATTTGGGTCATGCATGGAGAGCTCGACGCGATACTCGTTGAAGCCAAAAGTCTTGAGCACGGCTTCAGCGAAATCCAGGCACGCTTCGATTTCGATGACGATCTGCTCGGGCGTGCAGAAGATATGCGCATCATCCTGAGTAAAGCCACGCACACGCAGCAGTCCATGCATCGTACCCGACCGCTCATACCGATACACATTCCCCAGCTCCGCATACCGCACCGGAAGATCGCGATAGCTCTTCGGCGAATTCTTGTAGATCAGAATATGTCCGGGGCAGTTCATCGGTTTCAGCCTGTACTCCGCGTCATCCAGCTCCATCGGCGGATACATATTCTGCGAATAAAAACCCTCATGGCCCGAGATCTTCCAAAGATCCCGCCGCATGATGTGCGGCGTGTAAACCATTTCGTAACCGCGACGGATACATTCATCGCGCATCCAGTCTTCCATCGTCTTACGGATCAACCCGCCCTTTGGATGCCAGAAGATCAGTCCCGACCCCGCGACCTCCTGGATCGAAAACAAGTCGAGCTGCTTGCCCAGCACACGATGATCGCGCGCCTTGATCTCCTCCAGCCGCTTGAAGTGCGCATCCAAATCTTTCGCGTTAAAGAACGCTGTCCCATAGATCCGTTGCAACTGCTGATTCTTCTCATCGCCCAGCCAATAAGCTCCGGCGATGCTCATTACCTTGAACGCCTTCACCCTGCCCGTCGAAGGCACATGCGGCCCACGGCAAAAGTCGGTGAAGTTGCCATTGCGATACAACGAGATCTCTTCGCCCGGCTTCGTAAACTTCTCGATGAAGTGAACCTTCATGAACTCGCCGTGCTTCTCGTAGTCTTCAAGTCCCTTCTCGCGGGACTCCTCTTCACGAACAAACTTCTCATCCCGCGCCACAACCTCGGCCATGCGCTTCTCAATCGCCGCAAGGTCGTCTTCGGTAAACGGAGTATCGCGATAAACGTCATAGAAGAATCCGGCATCGGTCGCCGGTCCGTGCCCCAGCTTCGTCTCCGGAAAAAGCTCCAGAATCGCCGTCGCCATCACGTGCGCCGCCGAGTGCCGCACCACCTTCAGTGCAGCTTCATCGCTTTCTTTCAGCAGATCCAGCGCAACATCCTCCGTCAGCGGAGCACTCAGATCCACCAGACACTCTCCACCTGCAGCCGCTCCATACATCGAAGCCTCCGACCCGTCCTCAGCAGCCGCACCACCCGTCGTTCCAGCCAGCGGACGAATTCGTGCCACCACTACGGCCGCTGCCAGCCGCGGCGAGATATTCATTGCAATGTCATACGGGCTCGTTCCGCGTGCAACCTCGCGCACGGAACCATCAGGAAGCTGCACCTTAATCATCTGTTCACTCATAAGCGTTATCTCTAAGCATATTTCCTTTGCTTGCCCTGTACCAACTTCTCGTCGCTCTATCGCATCTATAATGGACATACAGCACGGAACCGAATATTTACTCCCCGTCCAACCACAGCAAGACATACCACGCAGGTTGTAGCCAATATCTCGGATGTCCCACTTTGGGAGAGCATTCCCGCACAGATAATGACAGCAGGCCACAACCGGCCCGCAACAACCGCTTCATCAAAAAGGAATTCTATGCAGGTTTTGTGCAAACCCTCCAATAGCTCTACCCGTTCTGATGTCCACTGCCCTGTCTGCAATCAGGGCTTTCTCCTGTATTGGGAGCGTTCCTGCCCCAATCAGCAGAAAGACACCCGCCACAGCATCCAGCAGGCTCTACACGACCATCATCTCGACACTACGGACACCGCAGCCCACCCCGAAGCAGCATTTAATATCCCCAGTTGGTCCGGCTCGCCACAATTTTCCGCCGCCGCACTCCTCGGGGGAGCACCCGTCTAAACCCCGTACCAGTGAGTTCATGCCAAACGGTGGACAGTTCAGGACTGTCCGCCGTTTTTCGTTCAGAGCCCCGGGATCAGCATTTTGGTATCGTTCCTTCAAGCCGTAGGAAGGGTTCATCGCCCTATGGGACGCATCGAGAAGACCGTCTTCATCAGCTATCGCCGGGCGAACGCTCCCTGGGCGCTCGCCATCTACCAGTACCTTAACCAGCGTGGCTACGACGTCTTTTTCGACTTCGACGGCATCGCTAGCGGCGATTTCGAACGCGTTATCCTCCAGAATATCTCCGCCCGCGCCCACTTCCTCGTCCTTCTCACTCCTTCAGCCCTCGAGCGTTGCTCCGACGCCTCCGACCTCTTTCGCCTCGAGATCGAAACCGCTCTCAATCGCGAGCGAAACATCATCCCGCTCATGCTAGAAGGCTTCGACTTCCGTAGCCCCGCCGTCGACCGCCAACTCACCGGCCAACTTGAACTGCTCAAACGCTATAATGCCATCGGCATTCCTACGGAATACTTCCTCGAAGCGATGAAACGGCTCTGCGATAAATTCCTCAACGTTCCTCTGGAAGCCGTACTTCACCCCGTCTCGATCGACGCCCAGCAGGCCACAGTTGATCAAAAGCTAGCGGCCAGCGAAGCCTCTGTCGTCACTCAGGACGAGCTCACCGCGCAACAATGGTTCGAGCGTGCCTTCAGCGCCTCGACCGCCGTTGAAAAAATTCACTTCTACGACGAGGCCATTCGCCTCGATCCCACCTTCGCTGTGGCCTTCAACAATCGTGGCGTCGAGCGGGAAACCACGTCGGACCTGGTTGGCGCGCTCGAGGACTACAACCAAGCGATACAACTCGATCCCACCCTCTACACCGCATTCCTCAACCGAGCCAACGCATACGGGAGACAGGACAACCTCGCCGCCGCAATCGCGGACTATGATGAGGTTGTTCGCCTCAAATCCGACCACGCCGCGGCCTTCAATCTTCGAGGTGTCCTCCGCTACAGGTCCGGCGATCTGGCCGGCGCGAATAGCGATTTCAGCGAGGCGCTCCGTCTCGATCCCAATCTCGACATTGCTATACAGAATCGTGCTCTGACACGCGTCAAAGCCAAAGACTACACAGGAAGCCTCCGCGACAGCATGTCTTCTTTTGTCGCCGGCTTCAAAAAGGGCCTCAAGTCCGAGAACAAATGACGGGTCCGCCCTATCCAACTGGCGGCTTGGCACAAAAAATAAGGACCGCTGTTAGCCCAACAGCGGTCCCAAGTACTCAGTCTTTTGTGTGGAGAAGCCTTACTACTGTGGAACGCACTTCAAGCTGCCTTCGGAACACTTTCGACAGTTCTTTCTGTCGGCATGTTCTTCCTCAGCCATACATTGGCCCGCCACCGCCCAAAGAACGGAGCGACGGCAACCAATGCAAACGACACTGCAAGAGCAATGCGCATCTACATCTCCTTTCTCCCAGAAAGGCAATTTCTCCTATCCGGTCGATGAGGCCCAGACCGGTCAACGTTCTTGAGTCAACCGGTCTAAACCACATCACGTGCATCAGCTGAACTCACTATCTACCCCGCGCACCAAGCTCGATATCCCACCTTTGGGTCATGCCCCAGACGAACGCTCCATCCCTGCTTTTGCTCTGTTACCTTTCTGGCTGGTCATCCCCGAAAGGGATCTGTTGTTGTCCTTATCGTCATAAGCTTTTAAATCCGCGCCCTTCCGCGGTAAATCCGTGGTCGCCCACCATTCCTCCTAACATCGCCTAAAATACCCCCATGTCCTACGCCGCAGCGGTCGACCATCTCTACGCCCTCGGCCACGAGTTGGCCCCCGCAACCCCATCCACGCCCCGCCGCAAGTTCGATCTCGCCCACATGCGCGCTCTCGCCGCAGCCCTTGGCGACCCACAACTCACCTTCCCCGGTGTCCTCATCGCCGGAACCAACGGCAAGGGCAGCACTGCCTCCACCCTCGCCAGCATCCTCACAGACGCCGGCTACCGTACCGCCCTCTACACCTCGCCTCACCTCTCCCGCGTCAACGAACGCATCCAGATCGACAGCGTCCAGATCCCCGACGACGATTTCGCCCGCCTCTACTTCCAGGTCGACACCACCGCCGAACGCCTTATCGCCGAAGGCGCCCTCCCACACCACCCCAGCTTCTTCGAAGTCCTCACCGCCCTGGCCTTTCTCTATTTCGCCGAACAGCGCGTCGACATAGCCATCCTCGAAGTAGGCCTCGGAGGCCGCCTCGACGCCACGAACATCGTCGACCCCCTCATCTCCGTCATCACCGACATCTCCCTCGACCACCAGGACTACCTCGGCAACACCCTCACCGAGATCACCCGCGAAAAAGCAGGCATCCTTCGCTCCAACGGCACCCTCATCACCCTCCCTCAGCACCCCGAAGCCAACCAGGCCATCGGCGAAGCAGCCGCCACCCTCAACCTCCACGCCATCAGCGCCGCCACCTACATCCCCCACACCCCGGCGCGCCCTGTACAAGACATACGTCATCTCGACCAAAGTGCAGCGGAACGGAGAGATCCCTGTATTTCGTCGGCATCGCCACTTACCCAGAACCACTACACCCTCACCCTCACCGGCGAACCCCTCGAAATCTCCTCCCCCCTCGCCGGTCAGCACCAGCAGCGCAACCTCGCCCTCGCCATAGCCACCGCCGACGAACTCCGCAATCCCACTAATCCAAACCACATAATAAGTAACCGTAAAAGTTACATAATCACAAACGCCAACATTGAAGCAGGCATTCGCCACACTCGTTGGCCCGGCCGCCTCGAATTCCTACCTCCTAATCTCCTCCTCGACGTGGCCCACAACCCCGCCGGCGCCTGGACCCTACGCGCCGCCATCGCCCAGCTATCCGAAGCACAACCCCGCACCCTTCTCTTCTCTTGCCTCCGCGACAAAGACCTCCGCGAGATGACCCAGATCCTCTTCCCTCTCTTCGACTCCTCCTCCGACCGCCCCCACGACCACATCATCCTCGCGCCCATCGATAACCCTCGCGCCGCCTCCGTTGAAGACCTCCTCGCCGCCGCCCACGCACTCGACATTCCCGCCCACGCCGCCCCGCACCTCGCCGCCGCCTTGGCGCAAGCCAGAGCCATCACCCTTCCCAACGGCCTCATTATCGCCACCGGCTCTGTCTACATGGTCGGCGAAATCCGCCATCTCGCCCTCAACCAAGGACAAACCGCCGTATGACCCCGGAGCAAGGACAATCTAAGGGATCACAGAGGGACGTCATTCTGGGCGAAGCGAAGGACCCCTGTATTTTGCCGACGGAACCTCCAATTTCGTACGAAAGCGATACACCCCTCAGCGCGCCGCACGCTCCAGTATCTAAACCTCCGGTCCCAGCCTTCTTCCGCTGGCTTACCTACCTCATCCTTATCCCCCTCATTGCCCTCTCCACCATCGTCTTCGGCTGCATCTCCCTAATCTGCGGTCTCTGGGACAAATCTGGCCGCCAGCAGCACTTCATCGCCCATATCTGGGCCCGCAGCCTTCTCCTCATCAGCCTCTCTCCCGTCAAACTCATCAACAAGGAGAAACTTCACGAGCACGAAGTCGCCGTCTACGCCTCAAACCACCTCAGCTATTTCGACACTCCCGTCCTCTTTGCCAAACTTCCCTTCCAGTTCCGCATCCTCGCCAAACAGGCCCTTTGGAAGGTTCCCTTTATCGGCTGGTATCTCAACCGCTCCGGCCAGGTCCCCGTCGACCAATCGAGCGCCCGTAACGCCGTAGCCAGCCTCAACCGCGGCATCCACACCCTTAAACATGGCCTTCCCCTCGTCCTCTTCCCCGAAGGGGGCCGCGCCGCCGACGGCCGCACCCACCCCTTCCTCTCCGGTTGCGCCTACATGGCCATCAAAGCCCAGGTTCCCCTCGTCCCCATAACACTCGTCGGAACCTACGAGCTCCTCCCCATCCACACCTACCACCTTCATCCCCGCCCCATCGCCATCATCATCGGCGACCCGATCCCCACCACCGGCCTCACCACACGCGACGCTGACGCGCTTACCCAGCGCCTCTTCGACACCATCACCGCCACCTACATGCAACATCATGCAGCGGTCGTATCGGGCTAATCGATTAGGACTGCATTACCTGAAATTCAGACTTTCCGCCTCGGACTTCTGCACCTCGTAAGAGGACGGTTTCAGAGTAGCAACGTATTGCTCTAGCAGCAGGATCACGGCCACGGCGGTGTACCCCGAAAGCTCTCCATAAATCCGTGTCTCCTGGATAATCCCCTTGCAGTACATAACAACAAACCATAGAGGAAAGATCAGGAGGTAGCTGGCAAAACGGCGCGGCGTCAGCTTGTGCTGGAATATGATGACGATCGGGAGTAAATACCCGCAGATATTCAGTATCGATGGCCAATGCTTAGGGAGAAGGAAGTGAGCATTGTCATATATATGAAGCGTGTCTTCGGTGCTGTCGTTCAGGGCGAAGGCGTGATGCAGGGCTAGTTTCACAGCCGCCCACGTGACGAACAACGTTAGGATTCGAGCCCATGGAGCATGCAGGAAACGTTTCAGAAGGGGATTCGCAACGTTCCCGGCAGGTCTCATCAACGCGTCGATCAGGTAAATCGGTACAAGGAAAATCGTAGTTTCTCGATTGAACGTGCCTATCAGGATGACAACAAAAAGGGCCCAAAATTGTTTGGTATAGATGAAATAGAGCCCAGCCGTGAAAAACGCGAGGCTAAGTATGTCATAGGGATAGAAGAAGTTCATCTGGACCAATATCACGTAGCTCCAGAGGGTGACATAAAGGAACATCGGATACACAAGAAAGCGGAAGGTCCGATATCGGGATACAGCGTCATAAAGTTTCAGCGTAAAAAATCCGGCCAAGCTGATCGCAATGAGACTTAACGTAAACGATGCTCCACGCTCTACTGGCATAAAGACACCCTTCAGACGAGCGAAAGTTGTAAGAATGAGCGGAGAGTGAAGGAGCGGCCCAAGAATGAGGGTCGGAAGGATTCTTCGTTGAAACGGATTTCTCTCTTGGCCGCTCAGATAGGTTGAGTAATTCAGAAATGGTCGGGTCGCCATGACGTAGAAGCTGGCCACCTGCAACGTGATCAGAATATAAAAGAAACTGGTCAAAACCGCTGGCGTTCGATTACTTTGAGAACTTTTATTTCTCATGGCTTCCTCAAGTACCTTAAGTCGATGATTAAATTCTAGATCGCCACTAATACCCGCAAAGCAGGATGCGCTTTGGGACCCATCAGCGCTAACGCCGCTAGCGCTGAGAAAAACCTCAACTGCTTACAATTCGGGTGTACTAATTGACGATTGGGAGCCCGAAGTCCTATAGAATCTGCAATGGGAACGGCCCCCGGGAAAATCGTACCATGTGGAACCTTCTCAGCCGAATCGCTTATCCTATCCAAACCTCATGAAGCCCCGCATAGCCATCCCCGTCCCCACCAGCACCAATCTCGAATACAACGGCAAATCCTGGCCCCAATACGCCGAAGCCGTCACCCGCGCCGGCGGCGAACCCGTCGAAATCCCCCTCAACGCCACCCCCCGCGAAACCGCTGACCTCATCAACACCTGCCAGGGCGTCCTCCTCCCCGGCAGTCCCGCCGACGTAAACCCCCAGAAATACGGCCAGGACCCCGTCCCTGAGTGCAGCCCCGCCGACCCCGCCCGCGAAAACGTCGATGAACTCCTCATCCAGGACGCCCACAACCTCTACAAACCCATCCTCGCCATCTGCTTCGGCACCCAGTCCCTCAACGTCTGGCGCGGCGGAACCCTCGTCCAGCATCTCGTCCCTATGCCGGTCAACCATCCTGCCGGACGCTCAGTAGCCGTCGCCCACACTGCCGCAGTAGCCCCCGATTCTCTCCTTGGAACCATCATTCCTCCCGAAGAAGCCCCCGAACAGGACGGTTTTCTCCGTCTCCCCATCAACTCCAGCCACCACCAGGCCATCGGCATTCCCGGCGACAACCTCCGCGTTGCGGCCCGCTGTCCCCAGGATGGAGTCATCGAAGCCATAGAAGGCGGCCAATCCCCTGATTCCAGGGCGCATCACTTCGTCCTCGGAGTCCAATGGCACCCCGAACGCAGCTACGACATCAGCCCCGCTTCCAAAGCTCTCTTCGAGCGCTTCATCGCCGAAGCTACCGCCTGGACCCCTCGCCCCATCCACACCTCCGTCGCAAAGTAGTCACGAAGACCCCGCAGGTGCCTTCTCCGTCACAAAGAATCGGCTCGTTCCCGCCGCATTTGTAATTGTTCTTGCTTTCTTAGCTTGTCCTTTCCAATCGGGCTCGTTTCTGTATTGCTCTTGGCTTCTTGTTTGCCATCCCCGAAGGGGATTTGCTTCTGCCGTCGCCTTTCTTGTTTGTTCATCCGCGAAAGATCAGTTTGCCTCCACAGCCGACAACAATGTTCCACGTGGAACATCACGTCTAAGCTGCTTCAAACCGAGGATTTGCTTCTAGGTACCCCAAGGCTTTAGCCTTGGGTCTCTTAGTTCACACAAGGAAAGGGGCTTTAGCCCCTGGGGTAAGCCGTTTTATCCTCGCCACATCCATGCCGACCCTCTCCGAAGCCCAACTCGCCAGCCTCCTCGCCCCCTACCCCCCCCCCCCCTCCCCTGACATCCTCCCGAAACTCTCCGCCTACCTCGACCTCCTTCTCAAATGGAACGCCCGCACCAATCTCACAGCAATCCGCGACCCCGAAGAGGTCGTCCGTCGCCACTTCGGCGAAAGCCTCTTCGCCGCCCAACACATAGGCCCTTGCGACACTCTCCTCGATCTAGGCTCCGGAGCAGGCTTCCCCGGCCTCCCCATAGCCCTCCTCCACCCGGAGATCCGTGTAACCCTCGCCGAATCGCAGAACAAGAAATCAACCTTCCTCCGCGAAGCCGTCCGCACCTTGGCTCTCCAAAACATAGAAATCTGGCCCGCCCGCGTCGAATCCATGCCTCCCGCCCGCCAATTCCACACCGTAACCATGCGTGCCGTAGATAACATGCCCGCCGCCATAGCCGCCGCTACCCCCCGCGCCACCCACCGACTCATCCTCCTCACCAGCACGGACCAACCTACCCTACCCTCCGAATTCACCTCCCACCCCCCCATCCCCATCCCCAACACCCAAACCAGCATCCTCCTAATAGCCACCCGCACCTAAATGTTCCACGTGGAACATCCCTCCTCTTCTTTTTTGTCTTTATCCGTCCTTATCTGCGAAATCCGTGGTCGAAACGTTCCACGTGGAACAAAAGATTTCCACACCCCCCTCTCCCAAACCCTTCCATTCCCGCCGCAATTTCGCGCTTCCACAAGTTCTCCACAGACGATGACTCTTCTCCACAACCCCCTCCGTATTGCCACCGGTTCCGCTGCCCGATACCCTCATCCTTACGCCGATGATCACCATCCATCCAGTCAGTAAGCCTGCCGCCAAGCCCGATTCCATCCCCGAGACATCCCCCGAAGCAGTCGTTCCCCCATCCAAAGTCATAGCCGTCGTCAACCAGAAGGGCGGAGTAGGCAAAACCACCACCGCCATCAACCTCGCTGCCGCCCTCGCCCTCGAAGGCCTTCCAACCTTATTAATCGATTGTGATCCCCAGGCCAACACCACCGGTGGCCTCGGTTTCCCCCGCGACGATGCCCGCCCCAGCATCTACGACCTCCTCATGGGCCATCAGCCCGTCGACAAGATCATCGTTCCCACCGACGTCGACAACCTCTCCCTCATCCCCGGCAGCAAAAACCTCATCGGCGCCAACCTCGAGCTGGTCGCTCAGGATCGCCGCGAGTACCGCCTCCGCGACGCCCTCTCCCCCATCCGCTCCAACTACCCCTTCATCCTCCTCGATTGCCCCCCGGCCCTCGATCTCTTGACCCTGAACTCGCTCGTAGCTGCCGATGGCCTCCTCGTCCCCATGCAGGCCGAATATTTCGCCCTCGAAGGCATCTCCGAGCTCATGTCCACCCTCGACCGCGTCACCCAGTCCTTCAACGCCACCCTCGCACTCGAGGGCGTCCTCCTCACCATGTACGACGACCGCACCAACCTCGCCCTTCAGGTCACCGAAAACCTCAAAGCCTTCTTCAACGACAAGCTCCTCAAAACCAGCATTCCCCGCAACATCCGCCTCGCCGAAGCCCCCAGCCACGGCAAACCCGTCTCCCTCTACGATCCCAAGTCCCGCGGGGCCGAGGCCTACCGCGAACTGGCGCTCGAACTCCTCACCCGAAACAACCTCGAAAGCCCTGAAGCCAAGCGCCGTAAAGCCGCTGCCGCCGCCGCCGCCAGTTCCCTCAAGTCGTTCAACAGACCCGAGAAAAAATCCCGTTTCTGGTCTTCCTCCAAATAACGTCGTTCCGGAATCCACCTTTACCACGCGATTTACCACAACCTGACCAGCAGAGAGCCACACGAAAATGCCAACCGCCACCGCCGATCCCAAACGCCGCGCCCTGGGCAAGGGCCTAGAATCCCTCCTACCCGCACGTCCCGCCACCCCTCCTCCTGTGCCCACAACCCCTGTAGAATCAGCCGGTAGGCCCCTGGAGATCCCCCTCGACCAGATTGATCGCAATCCCTATCAGACCCGCACTCGTTTCGACGAGGCCGCTCTCACCGAGCTTGCCCAATCCATCGCTGCCTCCGGTGTCGTGCAACCCGTTGTAGTCAGGCCACTTAGCGGTGGACGATACCAGCTCATTACCGGCGAGCGCCGTTGGTTAGCCAGCCGAAAAGCCGCAAAAGCCACCATCCCCGCCATAGTCCGCCAAGTTTCTGATGAGCAAACACTTGAGATGACCATCGTCGAAAACCTCCAGCGCGCCGACCTCAACGCGATGGAGCAAGCCCGTGCGTATCAACGACTTAGCCAGGAGTTCAAGCTCACCCAGGAGCAGATGGCCACCCGCACCGGCAAGGAACGCGCCAGCGTCTCTAACTTCCTTCGTTTGTTGAAGTTACCCGAAACCGTCCAGCAGAAAGTCGAGTCCGGCGAGCTAACCTTCGGCCACGCCCGGGCCCTTCTCGCCCTAGAATCTGCAGAATCAATCACTTCCGCAGCCCAGAAGGTTCTGGCTCTGACTCTCTCCGTCCGCCAGACCGAGAGCTACGTTCAGAACCTCATCAACCCCGAAGCCAAAGAAAAGAAACAAGATAAGAAGGAAGCCCAACCCGAAGACCCCAACGTTCGCGAGGCCCAGGACCACCTCCAGCGAACCCTCGGCCTGAAAGTCCGCATCGAGGACAAAAAAGGCAAAGGCAAGGTCATCATCGAATACTCCGGCCTCGAAGACTTCGACGCCCTCATCACCGCACTCGGCGGGCAGATTAGCTAGTGAAAAATCTACTGATAAAGGCAAGCCATGAAGAAAAATTTATATTTGCTCCTCATCTTGTTACAAATTTCTGCCTTCGCCGCCATCGCTCAAACAACCACGCGCACATTAGTTCGCACAGGCCATATCCTCGACGTAAAAACCGGAACTGAACCAGCTGCTCAGACCATCATCGTTACCGGAGACCGCATTACCGCCATCGCGCCCACGGCCTCCATCCCAAAACAATCCGGCGACATCGAGATCGACCTCACGCGCTACACCGTGCTTCCCGGCCTCATCGACGTCCACACCCACCTCACCGGTGCCAACAACTTCGATCCATACTTCGAGCTCACCATGACGCCCGCAAAGGAAGCGATCATCGGGGTCGAAAACGCCAAGGTCACGCTCGAGGCAGGCTTCACCACCGTCCGCAACGTAGGGGCAGGAGCCTACACTGACGTCGCCCTCCGCGACGAGATCGATGCTGGCCACATTCCTGGCCCACACATGCAAGTCTCTGGTCCACCACTCGGCATCACTGGAGGCCACTGCGACGAAAATCTTCTCCCGTTCGAATACCATCAGGTCGGCGAAGGCGTCGCCGATGGTATCGCCGCAGTCCAGCAAAAAGTCCGGCAAAACATCAAGTACGGCGCCGACCTCATTAAAATCTGCGCTACCGGCGGCGTCCTCTCCAAAGGAGACGATCCACAAGCAAGCCAGTACACTCTCGAAGAGATGCAGGCCATCGTCGCCGACGCCCACCGTCTCGGCCGCAAGGTCGCCGCCCACGCACACGGAGCCCAGGGTATCCTCTGGGCCACAGAAGCCGGCGTCGACTCCATCGAGCACGGGTCCTATCTCAACGACGAAGGCATCGCTGCAATGAAGAAGCACGGCACCTACTTCGTTCCCACGGCTTACCTCGTCGACTGGATGCAGCAGAGCGGCAAGCTCCCAGCCTTCTATGCGCAAAAGATGAAAGACGTCAGCGCCGTCGAAAAACAAAACGCGATCAAGGCAATTAAGGCTGGCGTCAAAGTAGCTCTCGGTACCGACGCCGCTGTCTATCCTCACGGCCTTAACGCCCACGAGATCGATGTCTACGTCAACCAGTTCGGCATGTCGCCGCTCCAGGGTATCCAGACGGGCACCATCAATGCCGCAGATCTCATGGGCTGGACTGATCGCGTGGGCACACTCGAACCCAAAAAATATGCCGACATCATTGCCACCGAAGGCGATCCGTTGAAGGATGTGACACTACTCCAGCACGTACCCTTCGTCATGAAATCAGGCATCGTTTATAAGAACGAAACCTCTGTCCGGAAATAATGCAATAACCATTGACACAAATGTTTTAAGAGCAAAGAAAGAGCGGAGGCCAAAACCTCCGCTCTCGTTGTCGATGCCTGCTTCTGTCGCTAACGCTTGCCCTGGATGGTGGGGGCGGAGGTGCCTGCCTTACGACGGGCGCGCTTGGCAGCAATCTCGCGCATCTCGCGGCCCAACGAAGTGCGGTTCATTACCATCTGCTGGATGATGCCGAAGAGATTGCCGACCGACCAGTAGAGGGCAAGACCGGAGGCATAGTTCCAGGTCATCCAGCCGGAGACGGCGGGCATCATGAAAGCCATCATCTTCTGCTGTTGCGGGTCCACACCGGGAGAAGGCGTGTAGTACTGCATCAGGAAGGAGCTGATGACCATAAGGATAGGCAGGATATGGTAGGGGTCAGCCGATGTGAGGTCAGGTAGCCAGAACCAGCTTGCATGGCGGAGCTCGACGACCCTGGTTAACATACCGAAGAAGGCAAAGAGCAGTGGCAACTGGATGAGCGTGGGAATGCAGCCGCCGAACATATTGACTCCGTTGTCCTTCTGGAGCTTCATGATCTCGGCGTTCATCTCGTTGCGCTTGGGGTCGGTGGCCTTGTACTTCTTGTACTTCTCCTTGATGGCGTCCATCTGGGGCTGGATGCGCTGCATCTTGAGGCCGCTCTGCATGGTTTTGATGCGGAGGGGAAGAATGACGATGTTGATGAGGAGGGTGAGGATGATGATGGCCCAGCCCCAGTTGGAGGCGATGTGGGCGTGGATGAACTGCAGGGCGAGGAAGAGATACTTGCCAATGGGGCCAAAGAAGCCGAAGTCGAGCAGGGCTTCGAGGGAGACTTTGCCGGTGGCCGAGTGGATGTTGCGAAGGACGTTGACAGCCTTGGGACCGGCATAGATGCGCGTGAGGGTGTGGCCGGAGGTGTCGGCGAGGCCCGCGCCGAGGATGGAGACCTGAATGGCTCCCTTGGCAGGTGAGCCGCTACCGAAGCCGGTGCGGCGAATGGTCTTGGCTACGTCGAGCTGGTTGTGAAAGGTAACGACGGAGGCGTTGTCGGGAGCGTCGGGGAGGAAGATTGCGGCGAAGTAGGTGCTGCTGGTGCCGGCCCAGTCAAAGGGGCCGTTGAGGGTCTCGCCACCGGCGACCTTCTTAGGGGCAAGGTGTTCGGAGCTGCCGTTGCGACTGAGATCGACCTGTGCGCCTGCATAAGCAAGAGCGTTGTCCTGATCGCCAAAGCCGCCGGGCCAGGTGATGAAGGCGCGGACAGGGGCGTTATCGCGGGTGATAGAGACGTCGGCGTGGAGAACGTAGGTCTCGTCGAAGGAGAAGGTCTTGGTGACCTCAAGGTTGCCGGTGGAGTATTTGAAGGTGAGGCTTGCTGGCACGGCGAGGTTGCCGGTAGCAGAGGGAACGTAGAGGCCGTTGTTGACCGCTGTGGTGACGGCCGGGTCGTATGTGTAGAGGGATAGTGGATGATCGAATTGCTCGGCGGCCTGGTGGTGTACAAGGTCGAGAGGACGGCCGTCACTGTCCTTGAACTTCTTGAGCACCCAGCTGGAGACATGGGCTCCGTGATTGGTGAAGGTGATGCGGTAAAGCTCGTTCTCGATGGTGGTCGTGGACTCGGCGGCTGCCTGCACGGTAGGTACTGTGGCGGTAGAACTTGCAGCGGCAGTAGCAACGCCAGGCTGGGTGCCGGGCTGATTCTGATTACCAGACTGGGCAGGGGCGCTCTGCGCAGGCGCTGTGGGCAACGCAGTTTGGGGGTTGGTCTTCGCTTTATAGAACTGCAGACCAAGGAAGACTGCAACCATAACAAATGCCATGACGAGGAGCGACTTGCCGTCCTGCCCGCCGCCTTGCTGAGTGGGGTTTTTAAACTCTGCCAAGAGAAACTTCCTATTCTTTGTGAGACGTGAGGCTCGCACCGCGTGAACGCAGGCGCACTCTCTATGGTAAACGGTCTGCGTGAATGGAGACGGGTGGATTGGCCAGGGAGTTTCGCATGGGGACGGGATCGAGGCCACCTTTGGCGAAGGGATGGCAGCGGGCTAGACGGCGGAGAGTCAGCCATGAGCCTCGAAAGAGACCGAAACGGACCAGCGCGACGTACGCGTATTCAGAGCAGGTGGGCAGGTAGAGGCACTGCGAGGGACTGAGGGCGTGGAGGATGGGGGAGAGGACGGACTTATAGATACCGAACGCGATGCGGATGGAAAGTGTGGGTTCGGGATTGGGTTCTATGGACGTCATGCGGATGCAGCGGTTTGCTGCTTTGCCTGCTGGTTTTCAGCAGCCTTCTGTATGGTTCGAAAGACCTGGGCTACCTCGCGGTCGAGGGCGGTGAATTCAAGGTCAATAACGCCGCGCCGCGGGTGCAGGATGACGTCGACCGGCGTGGTAAGCGTGGAGAGATTTTTGCGGACCGCCTCGCGCATGCGCCGCTTGATGCGGTTACGGTCGACAGCCTTGCCCATAACTTTGCCCACGGTGAGTCCGACGCGGGGACTGCCAGCATCGGCGTTGCGCAGTGGCGTACCGTCGGGGCCGAGTTGCGGACGCAGGGTGAAGAAGTAGGTCATCTGCTTCGCGAATTGCTTACGGCTGGCCTTGTAGACGAGTTGGTAATCGGAATGTTTGCGGAGGCGGAAGATGAGCGCCGTCATGGTGGAATGTCCTGCTGCTTCCAGTTTACCGTGTGATCGCTCGTTGAGGCTGCTGCTGTTGCGCGGAGTCGAACTCTTCGATGAGATCTTTGAGTTGTCTGCGCGTGCGGTCGCTGAGTAGAAGGATTTCGAGGCCTAGCGTACCATCCAGAGCGACGCGGCGGACGATGCAGCGGGCTCGAAAGGTAAGGTGCTTTACTTCGAAGCGGAGATCGAGAATGTCGTCTACGTTTACTTCGGACTGAAGATTGGGCTGAACAAGACAACCATTCAGGCATAGGTTCACTATCTTGCCAGTGGTGATATACCAGCCATCGATGCGGAAGTCGAAAGGGCCATAGCAGGGATAGCGGTGCGACTTGCGGCGTTCTGAAGGTAAGGACATTCGTTGGTGACTCGCAGAGGACGGCAAAGCCATTATCGGCAGATAGATCAGAAAGTTGAGCCGCTAAATATTTCAAGACACAAGAAAAGATCGCTTCTTCATACGGTTCTGTTATTAGAATTAGACCGTAAGTAGGTATCTGCGATTTCCGCCAGCGCACGACAGTAGACGCGGAAAGGCCCGCCATAAGAGGCGGGCCTTCGGAAGTTGATAATTCAACCTATTTCTTATTACCGGTTCCAGTTTGAGCTGGTTGGCTGCCTTTTTGCGGTGTGGGCTGGGCAGGCTTGCCGGACATTGGGTTGCTGGGTTGACCAGGTTTCGTATTTTGCTGCTGGTTTGACGTGTTCTGCTGCTTATCCATTTTGTACTCCTCATGTCATCAGGGCAATCATCTTGCGCTTGCAACCTTGCTGACACTTACGTAGGACTGGATGCAGGTTGGGTAGGTTGCCCCAAAGTGCCGTAATAGGCCAAGGACATGACGCCGCTGGCCGCTCTTGCAGAGGGCTAACCCGGAGGACGAGAGCTAACTCGTCCCCCTGGTGCGCTTATGCCACTTTGATGGACTGATCTGGCTTTTTGGCCAGTGACCCGATCACGACTCGCGGCGAACTTTATTCAAAGCTCAAAAAAAGAGCGAAACACGCGAAATTCAGTGAGATGGGTTTATTGCAGCACTTCTGTTGGTGCGGAAGTGGAAAGAACTAGTCGCGGAAACCGGCGCTGACGGCGATCTTGTGACGGCCCTTGGCGCGACGACGGTTGAGGACGGCAGCGCCGGCCTTGGTCTTCATACGGGTCAGGAAACCGTGGGTCTTCGCGCGGTGGCGGCGGTTGGGTTGGAAAGTACGCTTCGGCATCGGATAAAACTCCTGCGCAGGAGGGAACTCCTGCTGAAACTTTTAGGCTGTTGCAACAATCTCTGAGTATACCTGATTGGCCGCGATTTTCACAGCGCTATGTGCCTGTGTTCGTGTGTGATGAGATTTAGAAACGAATTGGAGGTTTCTCTGGAGATGACGACAGCGGAAGCAACTGAAGCACGGATGGAGTTTGCGGATTTCGATAAGACAGCGCCTGAGGCGAGGGCGGCGCTCAGTGCTTTGAGCAAGGCGGTTGGGGACTCGGGACTTGATAAAGGCCTGACCGAGTTGATCAAGATTCGGGCATCGCAGGCGAACGGCTGCGCGTTCTGCGTGCAGTTTCATCTCAATCTGGCACGCAAACTCCGGGTTCCGCAGACGAAGCTGGACCTGGTGGCAGTGTGGCGGGATGCGGGCGTGTACACGAAGCGCGAGATGGCCGCGTTAGCCTGGACGGAGGTATTGACTGGAATCGGGCCGGAGGGTGTGGGCGATGAGGCCTATGCGGCGGTGAAGACCGAGTTTGGAGAGAGTGAGCTTGCATTTCTGACCGCGGCGGTAGCTTCGATCAATGCGTGGAACAGAATTGCGATGGCGTATCGGTTTACGCCGCCCGTACCACAAGATGGGGATTGATCATAGAGGTTGCGGGTGCGTTTGCACGCTTTTTTGGTATTGGCAAGGTTGGAATTTTGGTTCTTCACCGTGAATGGTGCAACTTCATTTTTTTGGAAGAAGGGCTTGAAAAACGTCTGGTTTTCCGTGCTACTATCGAACCCGATTCGTAAGACGTTTTTCTGCACTTCCAGTTGACCCGCACTCTGCCTTACTTTGAAATACTCCTCTCCGCAGCCTGAAGGAAATGGGTGCTCAGCGGAGAGAATTCTGGCATCACAGGGGCGTTTTTTCCTCCCTCGCCTGACTTGCGGGGATAGGAACCCTGTTTGCTTTTGTCTCTTTTTATTGTGTTGTTGCTCAATCGTAATCAAGTGCGCTCATCTGGGTTGGAACAGGGAAAAAGACAAGGAAGCTATAGAATGTCATTCGTTCCGACGGCAACCGCCGTATTGAATTATTGGGTCCGTATCCTGGCTGCTCTCGAGAAGAAGATCAATCGCCAGTCGTATGAAACATGGCTAAAACCGACGCGATTCTCTCATCTCGAAGGGAAGAAGCTCTTCGTGCGGATCCCCTCGACCGACTTCCAACATGTAGGCGATCGTTATGCCGACCTGATTCAGGAGGCGATCGACAACCTTGGTCTGGATGTTGAATCGGTGACGTTTACGACACCGGAACAGGACCCGAGGGCGCCGAAGGTGCGTGAGGATGGTGGGTTTGCGCCGGTGCCGAGCCATAGCCAGAGTGCGCCGAAACAAAGCCGTATGGGGCAGATGGGCGGGCAGGCCGCGGGACCGGGGCCGGAGCAGTCGCGGTTTGACTGGAGCGCCGCGTCGCAGCTGAATCCGCGATACCAGTTCGATGCGTTTGTGATCGGGAGCGGCAACCAGTTTGCCATGGCGGCCTCACAGGCTGTCGCGGAGAGACCGTCGAAGGCTTATAACCCACTGTTTCTGTATGGCGGCGTAGGCATGGGCAAGACGCACCTGATGCATGCCATTGGCCATGACGTGAAGCGAAGGCAGCCGCATGCTTCGATCTGCTATGTGAGCGGCGAGAAGTTTACCAACGAGATGATCAACTCCGTTCGGTACGACAAGATGACGTCATTCCGCGACAAGTTCCGCAATGTGGATGTGCTGCTGATCGACGACATTCAATTTCTCGCGGGCAAGGAGCGGACGCAGGAGGAGTTCTTCCATACGTTCAATGCGTTGCACGAGAGCATGAAGCAGATTGTGATTGCGAGCGACCGTCCGCCGAAAGAGTTGCCCGATTTTGAGGATCGTTTGCGGTCGCGGTTCGAATGGGGATTGATCGCTGACATTCAGCCACCTGACTTGGAGACGAAGGTAGCGATCCTTCAGAAGAAGGCGGAGAGCGAGCAGACTCAGCTGCCGACTGATGTGGCGCTGTTCATCGCGTCGAACGTGCGAACCAACGTGCGTGAGCTTGAAGGCGCGCTGGTACGGCTGATCGCGTGGTGCAGCATGCATGGCGTCGAGATCACGCTCGCGGTGACTCAGCAGTGCCTGAAACAGTTCATCGACACGCAGGTGCGCAAGATCACGATCGAGACGATTCAGCGGACGGTTGCGGAACAGTTTGGGATGCGTGTGGCTGAGCTGAAGCAGAAGAATAACTCCCGACAAATCGTTGTGCCGCGGCAGATTGCAATGTACCTAGCGAAGCAATTGACAGAGGCTTCGCTGCCTGAGATCGGTAGGCAGTTCGGAGGCAAGCACCATACGACGGTGATGCACTCCATCGCGAAGATCGATGAGCAGCGGCGAGCCGATAAAGATCTCAACCGAACAATCAATAAACTGATGGAGACACTAAGTTAGAACTCATCTGTGCCTATCAAAAGGCCCCGCGCGGGGCCTTTTGATATTTTAGGAGCCTGATTGATAGCGTCAGTCTCTTGAGAGTTTTATGACAAGCCTTTACGCCACATCAGACGGTTCCGGTACTCCCGACTAAAGAGAAAAGCCCGCTCAAAGCGGGGCCTTCTTATCGTTCCGTGAAGGGATCGTCAGATCCTCATCGGCATCAAAATGTACCGGTACTTTACCTCGTCGTTGCCATCTTCTGGCCGCATTTGACCAGCACTCTGCGCATCTTTAAACTCCAGCCGAACCTCACCGGTATTCCCAATAGCCTTCAGGAAATCAATAAGATACTGGCTATTGAACCCTACCACCAGCGGGTCATAGTTATAAGGCGTCTCAATCGTATCCTCCGATTCACCCGCATCGGTGGAAGAGGAAGATAGCTTTAACTCGTTTTGTTCCAATCGAATCTTGATCGCGCCACTGCGCTCATCGGCAAACTGCGCCACGCGCTGGATCGAACCCATCAAATCTTCCGACCGCACAATCACAAACTTATTATTATCCCGAGGCAACACCGCCTCATAATTCGGGAACTGCCCGGTCAGCTTGCGGCTCGTCAGCACTCGGCCGCCAACCTTGAAGAACAGCGTCTGATCATCATCACCGAATTCCAATGTCTCGGCGTCCGTATTGCCGAGCAGCGACGACAGCTCGCTCAGCGCCTTCCGCGGAATCAACGTCTTCTTCTCGCCCGAGATTCCCTCCAGCGTCTCGCCCTGCTTCTCGATATGCGCCAGCCGGTGGCCATCGGTCGCTACCATCGCCATGCTCTCAGCCTTCAGCACCAGCAGAGCACCATTCAGCGTATAACGGCTCTCCTCATTCGAGATCGCAAAGATCGTCTTTGACACCAGGTTCTTCAGCGAAGCTACCGATAGCTTGAACGCACCGCTCGCGGGAAACTCCGGTACCTGGGGAAAGTTCGCCCTCGCCATTCCGACCATCTTCGTGTTTGAGCGGCCTGCGCGAATCTGCACCCAGTGATTATCCATCAGCTTGATCGAGATCTCGCCTTCAGGCAGCAGCTTGATGTAGTCGTACAGCTTACGAGCTGGAATCGTACATGCCCCGGCCTTCTTTACCTTCGCCGCGCAACTCGTCCGCAGGCTCTGATCCAGGTCGGTCGCCGTTATCGTCAGCTTGTCATCAGCTGCCTCGAACAAAAAGTTCGACAGAATCGGAATCGTCGTCTTTCGTTCCACTACCGACTGTGCCGCAGTCAGTTCACGCAGAAGCTCCGCGCGGGAGACGGTGATTTCAAGGTTGCCGGTCGGGGCTGATGTTGGGGTCGTCTCGCCCATCGGGGGCTCCTGGGTAGCAGTCGTCACTGTCGGGTCTCCGGATATTTGATTCGTGAGTCGCTGGCCAAACTGTACACCGAACAGTGCCCGTCGTGCACATCGCAGTATGCATATCGACCCGTTCAGCCATCTGCTCGATTCTAGGGTCGAACCAGCTTCCGGCGCGACAGATTTCTTTGTGGGAAACTACGTCCGTTATGTGCGCTAGCCGAACCACACTGCTGACCAGCCCTGACGCTGCGACTGCTTCTAAGAAACAAAGATTAAAAGGAATAAATACCAGTAGCCTTAACCGTTGTCGCTTGAAAAGTGGATAACTCTATCATCTGCTTATTCATCAGTAACCTGGACGTCTCCCTTATTTTAGAAAACCTGTCCCGCCAATAATCAAAAATAGGAAGACGTCGCCCTCATCCCATTACCCTGTACCCGCTTATTCCACTTCTTCACAGACACAATCCTCAAACTTTGAGAAGACCCACTCCATTCGTGGGAATGAAGTCAAACCAAAACAAAATAATGAAGTTAGCCCGACCACTTTTTTCACAACTTCATCTCAACCCGGAGGATAATCAGTCCCAAACCAGGAAGGGCTCATTTATGAAGATCGCGCTCTTTGGAGCCAGCGGAGGAACCGGCACCCTCCTTACGAATCGATGTTTTGCTTCCGGCCATCAGGTTTCGGCTCTCCTTCGTTCACCCGACATCTTTCCGTTGCGAGAAAAGGTAGATGTCATCTATGGCGACGCCTGTGACCCACACGCAGTCCTAGAGACCGTTAGAGGCGCAGATGTAGTCCTCTCCGCGCTTGGCGCACGATCGCTCGGCAAGGAGGATGTCCTGGAACGCGGCGTCCCTAATATCGTCGCCGCCATGCAGCAAACAGGCGTCCACCGCATCATAGCTCTCGGTTCCGCCGGAGCCCTGCCCGACTCACTTAAAAAACAGCCCTTCTACCGTCGCTGGATCGTCCAGAAGATCCTCTACAACACGCTTCTCAGGTGGCCGGTAGCTTCACAGATTGCACAGTACGCCACCCTTTCAGCCACTGATCTTGACTGGACCATAGTGATGCCTCCGATGCTCCGAAACACAACTGCCCGGGGCCGATACCGCATCGACGGCGAAGCTCTTCCTCGCAACGGCAGCAGCATCTCCAGAGAGGATGTCGCCGACTTTATGATGCAGCAACTCACGGACTCCCAATGGATCCGCAAAGGCGTCTACATCAGTCTCTGAACATAGAATGTTTGCACCTGTATAGCCAAGTCCCGAAGGAGTTCCATGAAGCCCCTTAGCCTAATCACCACTCCTCTGCTTGTATTCGCTTGCACGACATTTTTGGCACAGACGCCCGTTCCCACACCGGCCCCGTTACAAGGCGACTTAGCCTCGCACTCCAACGTTCCCGTCGCCAAGTCCGCAGACGTCAACTCTATCGACGCCATCATCACGGCGCTTTATAGCGTTATCTCCGGTCCTAAGGGCCAAGCCCGGGACTGGGATCGCATGCGCTCCCTCTTCCTCCCTAGTGCACGTCTCATTCCAGCCCGCGCTGCCAAGAATTCACCTCACGCTGACGCAATTGTGCTCACCATCGACGACTACATCACCCGTAGCAGAGGCAATATGACCGCCAACGGTTTCTTCGAGCGAGGTATCCACAATGAGGTCCAGCAGTTCGGCAATATCGTTCACGTTTGGAGCACCTACGAGTCCCGCTACAACGCCGATGATGCCACACCCTTCGCACGCGGCATCAACAGCATACAGTTGCTCAAAGACGGCGACCGGTATTGGGTGGTCAACATCCTCTGGGACAGTGAATCTCCCAACAAACCCATCCCGGCAAACTACCTGCCATAGGAGGTTTTCTCTTCAGGGAAGAAAGGCCGGCGATGAGTCGCGGATCTCTCAATTGCTTAGGGCTTCGTAGCAAGCACCAGAGGCGAAGGTCCGGGCGCCTCCAGCAGCCGCGCATTCGTAAAGCCAGCCTCGGTCAGCCAATCTCGAATCTCTTCAAACGAGTAGGTATATCTCCATCGTGGGTATTCACAGTCGGTGCGACGGTGGTGAGTTCGGCGAAGCTTCCGTTGTGGGTGTAGCGGGCGAAGGTGGGGTTGTCGCGGATGTTTTCGCGGCCCGGAGGCGCAGAAGTTGCAGGTGCCGTCGGTTCCGCCAACCCAGGAGACGCCGACGCGGCTTCCGGCGGGAAACTCGGCGGAGGGTGATTCGAGGACCTCTGCGACGATCTGATGGCCTTGGATCAAGGCTTGTTGCTTTTGTGGGAGCTCTCCGGTGGCGATGTGCAGGTCTGTGCGGCAGACGCCGCAGGTGAGGACCTTGAGGAGGCTTCGTCCTTTGAGGGTGAGTCGGGACGTCTTCGATGATGAATGGGTTGTCGCGCAGGGGACCGGGCTTTCGCAGGATAGCGCCTCGTATTGGGTTGTCCTCACTACGATGGCTGGCTGACATGGCTATCATACAAGCGCTCTGGAGAGAGCTGTGTTGCTGCGATACCCGCTGCGTGGATGCGATGAAAGTCGATTTCAAAAGCAGCCAACGGGAACGGCTCATTTCTCTCTCTTACAGACAGGCGTGCACGTTAGCTGAAGAACTACCCAGGAGAATGGACCATGAGTTTAGAGAACGTGTTGATCGATGAACTACGCGATCTTTATAGCGCAGAGAACCAGTTGGTGAAGGCGCTGCCGAAGATGGCGAAGGCGGCCGTAAGCCCTCAGCTGAAGGAACTGTTTACGAGCCACCTTGAAGAGACCAAGGGCCATGTCGAGCGGCTGAAGCAGGTGTTCGAGCAGCTTGGAAAGAAGGCCACCGGCGAGCATTGCAATGGCATGGAAGGCCTGATCGAGGAGGGCAAGGACGCTATCGAAAAGGATGAAGAAGGGGCAACGAAGGATATCTGCCTGCTTGGGGCGGCGCTGCGCGTGGAGGCCTATGAGATAGCCGGCTATACGAGCGTGATTGCCATTGCAAAGACACTGGGAGAACAGGAAGCAGCAGGCCTGTTGACTCAGACGCTGAATGAGGAGCAGACGGCGAGTCAGAAGGTGCTGGCGCAGTCGAAGCCGACGCTGAAGGAGTCCGCCTCTCAGGGAGATGAGGACGAGGATGACGACGCTAAGCCGAAGACCGCGAAGGAGAAAACATCCGACCGGAAGAGCAAGCAGGATGAGGCGGGTGCGCGGCCGGGTCTGAAGAAAAGCAGCAGATAGAGCTGTAATGCATTGATATTGAAGGCCTGGCCAATGAGTCAGGCCTTTTTTGTGAAATAAGCTTGACGGCGCACACTATGTGTCATACAGTGTGCGTAGAACAGTATGACGACAATCCTCCAAAACGATTTGTTCGATTCGCTTCGGCTGGAGCTTCGCCGGGGCTGCCTGATAGTGGCGGTGCTGGCGCAGCTTCGCGTGGAGCACTACGGCTACACACTGCGGAAGGCTCTGGCCGATGAGGGGTTGGCGATTGAAGAGAGCACGCTGTATCCACTGCTGCGGAGGCTGGAGACCCAGGGGCTGCTGACGAGCGAGTGGCGCGAGGAGGAGAAGCGGAACAAGCGCTTCTACCGGCTGTCGGCGGAAGGCGAGGCGATTCTGGAGCAACTGCTGGTGGAGTGGAACGGGATCAACGACTCGCTGCACAGGATTCTAGACCGGAAAGGAAGGTAAGCTATGGAGCTTCTGGAGCGTTATCTGCAGGCTGTGGGGCAGTACCTGCCGGCGAAGGGCAAGGCTGACACACTGGCAGAACTGCGGGCGAACCTGCTGGGCGAGATGGAGGGCCGGGAGGAAGAGCTGGGCCGGCCGTTGACGCAGGCTGAGGTGGTGGCTGTTCTGGAAGAGCATGGGAGACCGATGTTGGTGGCGGCGCGATATATGCCGCAGCAGTATTTGATCGGGCCGGGGCTGTTTCCTATTTATTGGTTCACGTTGAAGAGGAGCTTTCCCTTTGTGTTGCTGGCGTATCTGGCGACACAGATGGTCTGGTTGATCACGCAGGCTGGAGCGGGGCTTGATGTTGGAGCGATGGTGGGTCGTCTGCCTCGGATTCTCTTCTATTTCTGGGGCGTGATGACGCTGGGATTTGCGTTCTTCGAGTTTGCCCAAGGAAGGTTTATCGGGGAGATCAAGATTCCGAAGAAGTGGGATCCGACAGAGTTGGCGATGCTGGATCGCGAGGAGAAGCGGCCTTTGACGGCGCACGCGATGGCTGACCTGATTGTGAGTTTATTGGCAGTCGTGTGGCTGCTGATGGTGCCATACAAACCGTATCTGCTGATTGGGCCCGGTGCAGCGATGTTGCATGGGATGCCGTTTGGGCTGTCTCCGGAGTGGCATATCTTTTACTGGCAGATTATGGGGCTGCTGATTGCGATGCTGCCGCTGAAGGCTGCTCTTTTATTTCGTGCGGGGCAGCGATGGCGGAAGGCGATCAATGTGGCGACACAGGCGATTGGGATACTGGTGATCGTGGTGTTGATACAGACGCGAACCTACATTGTGCCCGCGGTTACGCTGGCCGGAACGCAGAACTGGAAGACGGTTGAATCGATGCTGGCGGGAATTAATGTGGGGTTCAAGCTTGTGCTGGTGATCAGTATGTTGAAGCTGTTGTGGGATATCTGGAAGATGATTACCGATAGCCATACGCCGAAGGAGCAGGTTGCGCGCTGAAGACTTCCGATAGGGGATGGTTAAACTGCCTTGACCTGCGCAGCTGCGTTCCGCAACACGCTGGCGGAATGTTCCAATGCCTTCTGTTCCGCTGCATCGAGGTGCAGTTCGAGGACAGACACAACGCCGCAGTTGCCCACGATGCAAGCTGTGCTGAGCGAGACATCGTGGAGACCGTATTGTCCTGTCATTCGAGTTGAGACGACGAGAACAGAGCGCTCGTCGTGAAGAATGGCCTCGCAGATGCGTGCGACGCACGCGGCGATGGCGTAGCTAGTATTGCCTTTTAATTCGGCGACCTCCGGGCCAGCGTGGCGAACGCTTGTCTGGAGCTCGTCGCGGGAGGGAAGTGTATGTGCGCCTGGGTAAAGGGCGAGTGGAATGCCGGCAACTTGTGCCGCACTCCAAACTGCGACGGACGAGTCACCGTGTTCGCCGATGATGCTGGCGTGAACGGAGCGGGCGTCAACGTTGAGATTTGCTCCGAGGATGAAGCGGAACCGCTCGGAGTCGATCAGAGTTCCGGTCCCGATGACTTGTCCGACTGGAAGTCCGGATTCTGTCTGAGCGATATAGGTAAGAACATCGACGGGGTTTGTTGCGAGCAGGAGGACGCCGTCGAAGTGCTCCGCCATGAGGTTGGCGATGCACTCGCGGACCAGGACGACATTGCCTTCCAATAGAGCGAGCCGGGAGCCTGCGAATTTACCGGGGGTGCCGACGGTTATGACGACGATCGCGCTCGCTGCGGCATCTTTATAGGTGCCCGCGACGATCTTCATGGGCATGCCGAGTGGGACAGCATGCTGAAGATCGAGGGCTTCACCTCGGGCTTTATCTGGCGTGCCGTCTATCAGAATGAGCTCGTCGGCGAGGTGGTTGAGGAGGAGAGCGTAGGCGCAGCTTGTACCAACGTGGCCGCAGCCGATGATTGAGATGCGAGTCCGATGAGAGGGCAAGGAGGGAATCCTTTCGTCTCTATGTTTCGATGCATGCGGCGTATGGAACCTATCGTACGCGATGGATATTCCGGGGCAACGCGTCTTTTGAAGATTTTATTATCGAAGTTCGACTGGACATATTCCCAGCCAGTGGGTGTAGTGAAGTAAAGTTCTGCAGAGATGCTTGTAGAGGAAAATGTGTGCTGAATAAGTTTGGGCTGGGCTGTCGATGGAATGTAGTTGTGATCGTGCTGGTGTTTGTTTTGTCTGCTGCGTCAATGTTTGCGGAGAGGCGGCGGTCATCGTGTGACGGGCTCGTCAAAATGCATCTTGCAGATACTGTCCTCTCGTCGGCGAATGTGGTTTCGGCGGGGACGTTCACGCCTTCGGGTCCGGAGAGTGCAATCCAAAATATGCCGGAGTTTTGCCGGGTGGTGGGAGTGACGAGGCCGGCAGTGCGGTTCGAGGTGTGGCTGCCGGTGAAGAGTTGGAACGGCAAGTTCGAAGGTGTGGGCAATGGGGGTACGGCAGGCTTCATCAGCTACAGGGCGATGGCTACGGCGTTGAAGCGCGGCTATGCGACGGCGGGCACGGATACGGGGCATGTGAATACACCGCCGGGAAACGGGTTCGACTCGAGCTGGGCTCGGGGCAGAGTGGACCTGGTGGCCGATTTCGGGTATCGCGGGCTGCATGTCACGACGGTCAACGGAAAACAGATCGCGCAGGCGTTTTATGGCAAGGCTGCGGAGCACGCTTACTTCGTCGGCTGCTCGAAGGGTGGGGGACAGGGACTGATGGAGGCGCAACGGTATCCCGAGGACTATGACGGGATTCTTGCGGGCGACCCGGCCAACAATGTGACAGGGCTGTATGCGGGATCACACCTGTGGTACTCGATTGCGATGCTTAAGGATCCGGAGAGCTATATCCCGCCGGGAAAGGTTGTGATTCTGGCGGATGCTGTGAACAAGGCCTGCGATGCGAACGATGGAGTCGCGGATGGAGCGATCGACGATCCGATGTCGTGCAGGTTCGATCCGGCGACGCTGATCTGCAAGGAGGGCGATGCTGCCTCGGCTTGCCTGAGCGCGAAGCAGGTGAAGGCGATCAAGGATATCTGGTCGGGGGTGCGTAATTCGGCGGGGACGCTGATCTTTCCGGGGCTTGTTCCGGGTGGGGAGGGAGGGTCTGGAGGCTGGGCCAGTTGGGTGACGGGGTCGGCTCCCTTTGCGGCAACGCACTGGAAGGCGGCGAGTGGATTCTTCAAGGATATGGTGTTCAGCGATGCGAACTACAATCCGCTGAACTTCAACTACGACCGTGACATGGAGCCGCTGGTCGCGAAGTTCGGGCCGATGCTGGACGCTGTCGATCCGGATCTGAGGCCGTTGCAGCGGCATGGGGCGAAGATGATTCTGTACCACGGGTTGAGCGATCCGGATATCTCTTCGCTGAACTCGATTCACTACTACGAGCAGGTGCAGCAGACTGTAGGTAAGAGCGCGCCTGATTTCGTTCGGCTGTTTCTGGTTCCGGGGATGCAGCATTGCTCGGGCGGACCGGGAGCAACGGCGTTTGATGGAGTGACGGCACTGGAACACTGGGTGGAGGATGGCGTGGCACCGCAGAGAATCATCGCATCGCATGTTGCGGATGGCATGGTGGAGCGCACGCGGCCGCTGTGCCCTTATCCGCAGGTTGCGGTCTATGTGGGCAGAGGGAGCACGGCGGATGCAGCGAACTTTGTGTGTAAGGGTCCGCAGGAACCGGCGCATGCGGCGCGATAGTCGCTGATGCTATTGCCTTAGCTCGACTTCGGTGGCGCCCTGGCCGCCTTGATTTTGTGGCGGCTCGGTGACGGTAGTGACGTGCGGATGGCTGCGGAGGTAGTCGCGAAGAGTGCGCCGAAGGATGCCCATGCCGGTGCCGTGGACGATGCGGATACGGGGGAGGCCAGCGAGGAAGGCGCGGTCGAGAAAGCGTTCTACTTCGGCCTGGGCCTCGTCGGCGGTGCGGCCGATGACGTTGATCTCGGAGGTCATGTAGTCGGTGTCGTCGTTTGCGGTGGCGACAGTAATGCCGCCGCGTTTGCGTGCGGCTTCGAGCGGGGTGGCTACCTTTACGGATTCGACTTCGGCGATGTCATCGATGGCGGCGCGCATCTTCATGGGGCCCATGGAGACTTCGAAGTTTTTCGCATCGATGACGCGGTCGACGCGGGCCTGACGGCCGAGCGATTTGAGTTTTACGAGATCGCCGACCTTGATGCCTTTGGGGATGTGCGGCTGGGCCGCGGGATCGTTCTTGTCGGCGCGGGTGTTATGGGCGACGACAGTGGAGTTGAACTGCTCTGCAAACTCGCGCTTCGCGCGGGCTATTGTGGTAGCGGAGTCGCGAGCGATCTTCTTTGCGAGTGCTTTGTCGTCGATGGCTTTGACGGTTTCGCGGAGCTGATAGGCGAAGTCTTCGATGAGGGAGTTGAGCTTGGCTTCGAGCTCTTTGGTGCGGGCCTTCTGCTCCATGCGGCCTTCGACTTCGAGGCGGGCTCGTTCGCGGGAGAGTTCTCTTTCGCGAAGCTGCAGGGCTTCGCGCTCGGTTGCGGCGGCGGTGAGCTGGTCGTGGAGTTGATCGAGGAAGGCTCCGATGTCTGCAGTCTGCGTGGTCATTTGAGCGCGGGCGGCGGAGATGATGTCGGGTGAAAGGCCGAGGCGGCTGGCGATGTTGAGGCCTGCGGAGGCTCCGGGGACGCCGAGTCGCAGCTCGTAGGTTGGGGTGAGGGTCTGCTGGTCGAAGCCAACGGCGGCATTGAGGACGCCGGCGTGATTGGCGGCGTAGACCTTCAGCGAGGTCAGGTGGGTAGTGATGCAGCACCAGGCGTTGACGGCGAGGAAGTGCGACGCGATGGCAACGGCGAGGGCAGCGCCTTCTTCGGGATCGGTGGCGGAGCCGAGTTCGTCGAGAAGGACGAGCGAGTCGGCGGTGGCTTCGCGGGAGATGCGGTCGAGATTGACGACGTGTGCGGAGAAGCTGGAAAGATTGCGCTCGATGGATTGGGCGTCGCCTATGTCTGCGTAGACGCTGGAGAAGAGGGGGAGCTTTGCTTCTTCTGCGGGTACGGGAATGCCGGCCTGGGCCATGAGGGAGAGCAGGCCGAGGGTTTTGAGCGAAACGGTTTTGCCGCCGGTGTTGGGGCCGCTGATGATGAGCTGGCGGGCGTCGGGTGGGAGGATGACAGTGAGGGGTACAGGAGTTGTTGGGTCGGTGCCGGCTTCGAGTGCGGTGGCTCTCATGCGGAGTTCAAGCAGGGGATGGCGGGCTGCGGTGAGGGCTAGTTCCTGCGCGAATACGGGGCGGGCGCAGTTGAGAGCGTTGGCGAAGCGGGCGCGGGCGGTGAGAGATTCGATCTCGGCGAGGATGGCAGTGCCGATGTGGATGGCAGAGGAGTGCTCGCCGAGAGCGCGAGTCATCGCGACGAGGATGCGATGGATTTCGGACTGCTCTTCGTCGAGGAGGCGGACGAGCTCGTTGTTTTGCTCGATGGTTTCAAGAGGTTCGACGAAAACTGTCTGGCCGGAAGATGATGAGCCGTGGATGACGCCGGGAACGCGGCGCTTGAACTCCGCTTTGACGGGGATGACGAAGCGGTCGCCGCGGATGGTGATGAGGTCGTCTTGCGTGCTGCCGCCTTCGGTGAGGCTGCGGAGAGATTTGCGAAGGCTCTCTTCGATGGCGCGATGCTGGCGCTCCATGGCGCGGCGGATGCGGCGAAGCTCGGGGGAAGCGTCGTCGTTGAGCGAGCCGTCGGGCTCGATTTTGCCGCGCAGCATGCGGAGGAGCGGTGCGAGGTCGTGATGGAGCAGAGGAGCGGAGAGGTCGGCAATGCCGGGCCAGTCGTAGCGGGTGCTGCCGGGTGGCGGGTCGATGAGATTGCGCCATGCGGCGATACGTTCAACTACGTTGAGCAGGTCACGTATCTCGATACCTTCGAGTGCGGCGCCATCGATACGGGCCTTATCGAGCAGTGTTGTGGGATCGAAGAGGCCGTTGAACTCGAAGCTGCCGCCGCGCGTGAGCATGGTGCGCATTTCGGCGGTGCGCTGCTGCTGCTGGTCGATCCACAGCTGGTCGGAGGAGGGTTCGAGCGCGAGGATCCAGGCGCGGCCAAGCGGTGACGAGGTGCGGCCTGCGATGTGCTCGCGCAGGCGGGGCCATTCGAGCGCGGCGGCGCTGGATTCGTGCAAAGGAGCGGGGATCGACGGCAATAGCTCTGGTGATTTCACTTCTTCTATCGTAATCTCGCAGGGAACTGCCGCGTCTATGAATGCGTAGCAGTGAATGCGCCTGGATGTATGGAGGTGTGAGATGGTCTGTCAGGCATGTGGTGCAGCAATCGCAGAAGGTGTTCATTTTTGCTCAAGATGTGGAGCGCAGGTGGTAGCCGCGCCTCCTATGTATCAGACGTACCAAACGCCCCCAATGCCGCTGTATGTACCTATTCCAAGGGTTCCGCGGCATCTTCAGACACTGGGAGTTTTATGGTGCGTGTTTGGCGTGTACCGGATCGCCAGCGGGCTATTTGGAATGTTCTTCTTCCGCGTTGCAACGATGGGCCGGTTTGGTAACGAGTGGCCGTTCGGCCGGTTTGGCGGCCCGTTCGGGCCACATTGGATGGGCGCCATGCTTCCGTTGATTGCAACCATGATTGCGGTCTCTGCTGGACTGGCCCTGTTGGTTGGGTATAGCCTTCTGACTCGCAGGCCGTGGGGCAGGACGCTGGCGATCATCGTCGCGATTCTCAGCCTGCTGAAGATTCCGTTTGGAACCGCACTTGGAATCTACACATTGTGGGTACTGGCGCCGACCGATTCGGGAGTGGAGTACGACTCGATTGCAGACCGTACCTGAGGGCTGGTCATCGATAAGTCGTAGACTGGATAGATGAACTTTCCTGCTACGCGTATGCGCCGGTTGCGCCGGACGGAGGCGATGCGGTCGCTTGTTCGCGAGACGCATCTGCATCCCGGAGCCCTGATCTATCCGTTGTTTATCTGCCCCGGCGAGGGTGTTCGTAAAGAGATCAGCTCGATGCCCGGGGTTTTTAATCTCTCAATAGACGAGGCCATGAAAGAGGCCGAGGGTTGCGCTGCGCTGGGTATTGGCGGGCTGCTGCTGTTCGGGCTTCCGGCTGAGAAGGACGAGCAGGCTAGCGGTGCGTGGGCTGCGGATGGGATCGTGCAGACGGCGCTGCGGGCGTTCAAGAAGAACAGAAAGCTGGATTCGCTGGTGCAGATCGCCGATGTTTGCTTGTGCGAGTACACGTCGCATGGGCACTGCGGCGTTGTGGCGCGTGACGGCGACCACTATGAGATCGAGAACGATTCGAGTGTGGCGCTGCTGGCGAAGACGGCGGCATCGCTGGCCGCTGCTGGAGCGGACATTGTTGCGCCGTCAGACATGATGGATGGCCGCGTGGAGGCGATGCGCGCTGCGCTGGATGAGGGTGGGCATCAGCAGATTCCGGTGATGAGCTATGCGTCGAAGTTTGCCTCGGCGTTCTATGGGCCGTTTCGCGAGGCGGCAGATTCAGCCCCGCAATTCGGCGACCGGCGCAGCTACCAGATGGATGGAGCGAATCTGCGTGAGGCGATGCGCGAGATCGACCAGGACATCGCAGAGGGCGCGGACATGCTTCTGATGAAGCCGGCGATGCCGTATCTCGATGTGATTCGCGAGGCTCGGCAGCGGTATGACCTGCCGATGGGAGCGTACCAGGTGTCGGGCGAGTACTCGATGCTGCACGCTGCGTTTCAGCGCGGATGGCTGGAGCCGGAGCGCACGATGATGGAGTCGCTGACGTCGATCCGGCGGGCCGGTGCGGACTTTATCGTGACTTACTTTGCGAAGGATGCGGCAAAGGTGCTGGGCTAGCTCAATGGCGAAGATCGCAATTGTAGGAGTGGGGGCAATTGGCGGGGTGGTTGCCGCGTTGCTGCAGTCGGCAGGTCGTCACGAGATCGTGCTGTGTACGCGGCGACCACTGGCAGAGCTTGTCGTTGCAACACCAACTGGAGAAGTGCGGGTTGATGCGACCTTTGTTTCGAATGAGGCGGATGCACCCTCTGTCGACTGGGTGATTGTAGCGACCAAGGCATACGATGTAGCGAGTGCTGCGAAATGGCTGGAACGGCTGCGAGCTTCAGGTGCACCGGTTGCGGTGCTACAGAATGGAGTCGAGCATCGTGAGCGATTTGCGCCATATGTTCCGCTTGAGTGGATTCTGCCGGTCATCGTTGATTGCCCTGCAGAGCGCAGGTCGCCCGAGAGGGTTGTGCAGCGCGGCGGGATGAGCGTGAAGGCTCCTGCGAGCGACCTGGGCACGGCCTTTATTGCCTTGTTCGATGGTACGGTTGCAGACGCTGCTGTTGTGCCGGATTTCATAACTGTTGCCTGGCGCAAGCTTTGTCATAACGCCGCGGGTGTTTTGTCGGCGCTGCTGCTGCAGCCGTCTGGCGTAATGCGCGATGAGTCTATTGGCGAAGTGAGCCTGCAGATTGTGAGGGAGTGCGTCGCGGTGGGCCGTGCGGAAGGCGCCGAACTTGACGATACAGTCCCTGAAGCCGTGCTGAATGTTTATCGCGCTTCGCCTGCCGATTCGATCAACTCGCTTTATGCTGATCGGCTGGCTGCCCGTCCGATGGAGATCGATGCGCGCAATGGGGTGATCGTGCGGATGGGCAGAAAGCACGGAATCCCTACACCGACTAACAGCATGGCGATTACTCTGCTGGAAGCGATGGTCAGAAATACACAGTAAAGCCTATTTTTTAGCAGGCGCGATGCAGACTTGATTGCCAGCCAGGGTTTGATTCATAAGGCGTGGCATCAGAAGTTTGAAGAACGCATCGGTTTGAGATTCGAGGCATACGTTGGCGTTTGGCGTGCCGGGCTTAACCCGTGTGAAGCCTTCTTTATCGACTTCGATATGGAGCGGTGTGGTTGGGCAGACCTCGGGCTTAATCGCGTAGGCTGCGGCTACTGCGTCGAATAGAGTTGGTGTTGTTTGCTGTGTGCTCAGCGACCATTCGGCGGTGAGGATCTGCAGTGCGTCGGTGAGGGGCGTACTGATGGAGGCGAGCATCGATCTCTTTACTTCGTCGAATTTAATCTGCGTGGAGTCCAGCGGCATCATGAAGATGGGAACGCCTGATTGGAACAGCTTCTGCGCGGAGGGAATGTCCATCATGATGTTGTACTCGGCGATCGGTTCGCGGTGAGGAGTGTAGCCGAGGTCGCCGTAGCCGCGATAGATGGAGCCACCCATCAGGACGACGCGCTTCAGCTTGCGGAAGGTCTCGGGATCACGATCGATGGCTGCGCCGATGTTTGTGAGCGGACCTACTGCGATTAGCGTTATTTCGCCAGGGTTGAGCTTGATCTGTTCCAGCAGGAATGAGACCGCGTCGCTGTGCTCTCGCTCGATACCCTGGCTGGCCCATGCCTTTTGGGTAAAGCTTGAGTTGGTCTTGGTGGCGATGCCGGTTCGCACGGGAATGTCGCTGCGTCCGGTCTCGCAGAGGAGGCGGTCTATCATTCGGCTGCGCAGGGCTGTGTCTCCCCAAGCCGAGGTAATCCCCAGAATTTTGAGTTCTGGACTGGTGAGCGCGAGACCGAGTGCGAAGACGTCGTCCACATCGTCGCCGATATCGGTATCCAGAATGACTTTTGCAGGGGCTGCGGCCGTTTGTGCGCGGCTTACAAGTGATGAGAGATTGAGTGCAACGGCAAGCAGCAGGGCGACGCCACATCTTTTCCGCTTCATTGGTTCCTTCCGTACAACGAACATCGAAATCAAGGTCACGCCAGCAGAGTATAGCGAAATCATGCACTTAGGACCGCCAATGAGTCGCTTGGCGACTGGCGTAATCTAAAATGTTGGTAGTTCTAAGCTGGAATGGAGTGTTCCCTTGGCAGATACGATTTTTGATGTAGTAGTTGTCGGCGGCGGCCCCGCCGGATACACCTGTGCGATTCGGGCGGCACAGTATGGCCTGAAGGCCGCGCTCATTGATGCGAACGACCGGTTGGGCGGAACGTGCCTGCTCTGGGGCTGCATCCCTACCAAAGCGATGCTGTTCTCCGCCGAACTGTGGGACCACCTGAAGCATGCCGATCGTTACGGCATCGAAGTCACGGAACCCAAGGTGAATTGGAAGGGTGTGCTGGCGCGTAAGGATGACGTCATCATGCGGCACACCAAGGGCCTCGACTTCCTGATGAAAAAGAACAAGATCACAACCTTCAAAGGATTCGGCAACCTTACCGGCCCGGCGAAGGACGGCATCCACACCATTGAAGTGAAGCTGTCCGATGGAAAGACCGAAACGATTAAGGCAAAGAAGGTCGTCCTCGCGACGGGCTCCGATGCGCGTATGCTGCCGGGCTATAAGCCGGATATGACCATCCTGACGAACTACGAGATCCTGAAGATCGAGCAGATGCCGAAGTCGCTGGTGGTGATCGGTTCGGGCGCAGTGGGTGTGGAGTTTGCGTCAATCTTCAAGAGTTTCGGCGCCGACGTTACGATTCTCGAGGTCCTGCCGCGCGTTGTTCCGGTCGAGGATGAGGAGATCAGCAAAGAGCTTCTGCGCAACTACAAGAAGCGTGGAATCGACGTAAATCTCTCCATCAAAGATACGAAGATTGAAAAGAATAAGGACGGTGCTCTCGTCTCCTGGACCGATTCCAACGGAAAGCCGCAGAGCAAGCAGGCTGAAAAGGTGCTGGTTGCTGTAGGCCGTGCGCCTCGCACCGACGGCATTGGTCTTGAGAAAACCAACATCAAGCCGGATCGCGGCTTCGTCATGACCAACGAGTGGATGGAGACGACCGAGCCTGGTATTTATGCGATCGGCGACATCGTAGGCGGTCTGCCGCAACTGGCTCACGTTGGCGCGATGGCCGGGCTGGTGGTCGCCGCCAGGATGGCGGGCAAATATGCCAAGCCGGTGAACCGTACGCGCATCCCGGGATGCACCTATACCGATCCGCAAATCGCCAGCGTCGGCCTCACCGAGGCGCAGGCAAGGGAGAAGGGGTTCCAGGTGAAGGTCGGCAAGTTCCCGTTCGTCGGCAACTCCAAGGCCACCATCGTCGATGCGCACGATGGCTTCGTCAAAGTTGTCGCCGATGCGAAGTATGGGGAGATTCTCGGCGTTCATATCATCGGACCCTATGCGACCGAGATCATCGCGGAGTGCGTCACTGCGATTGAGCTGGAAGCGACCATCGAAGAGATGATGTTCACCATCCACGCCCACCCTACCGTTGCCGAGGCGCTGCTCGATGGCTTCAGCAGTGTCGAAGGCATGGCAATCAACGTCTAGGCTTTGCATCGAATTGCTACGAAGCCCGGTCTAAATGATCGGGCTTCCTCTTTCCTGGGATTTCGCAACCTGCATGTTTATCAACCTCCTCCATCTCGGCCGTGTTCCCTACGCCGAAGGCCTCGCGATCCAGCAGCAGGTCATCGCCGCACGCAAACAGAACCTCATCGGCGATACTTTACTGCTGCTGGAGCATCCTCCGGTTCTCACGCTGGGGCGCAACTCCAGCCGCGCCAACGTTCTTGCTTCGGACGAATTTCTGCAACAGCGTGGCATCGAGATCCACGAGATCAACCGTGGTGGAGACGTCACGTACCACGGTCCTGGACAACTCGTCGGCTATCCCATCATCGATCTGCGCGGCGACCTTCCCGGTAAGAAAGGGCCGCACCTTGGTCCTGTCGACTTCGTCCGTATGCTCGAAGAGGTTCTTATCCGCACCTGCGGGGACTTCGGCGTCATGACTCAGCGCATCTGCAAGCGCACCGGTGTCTGGACGCTCGCCGGAGGCAGCATTCAGGAGAAGAAGATCGCAGCCATCGGTGTGCATGTCTCGCAGGGCGTTACCTCGCATGGCTTTGCGCTGAACGTGACCACCGACCTCCGCGACTTCGAGTGGATCGTTCCCTGCGGCATCACGGACCGCCAGGTCACCAGCCTTGAGCTCGAAGCCGATACCGACCGTCAGCCAACACTCGAATCAGCCGCCAACGCTACGGCACGTAACCTTGGCCGCATCTTCGAGCGCCAGATGCTCTGGTGCGAGTCCGTGGACTCATTGTTTGCAACACCCGCTTAAGGCCGTTCAACGCCCATGTCGTTCGCTAAACGCACAGCCCGCAGGCCACCGACCGCTTCGCCGCCGTATAATCCCATTCGGGTATGCTCAAACGGCGCACCGGGCAAGGACAGGCTGACAATCAGCTTTATTACCTGCACTTGAGGGAGAAGAGACTTTCATGCCGACTGAAATTGTTATGCCGCAGATGGGCGAATCCATCACCGAAGGCACGATCACCAAGTGGCTCAAAAAGCCCGGCGACACCGTCCAGCGCGACGAGCCGCTTTTTGAGATCTCGACTGATAAGGTTGACGCCGAGATTCCTTCTCCTGCCGCGGGAATTTTGAAAGATATCAAGATCACGGAAGGCACGACAGTCCAGATCAATACCGTCGTCGCGACCATAGAAGAGAATGGTTCCGGATCCGCACCTGCACCTTCTGCTTCGCCAGCAAAGGCTGAGACTGCAGCTTCGCCCGCAGCGGATACAGCGACACCCGCCGCCGTCGATACTCCGGCTGCGACACAGGGAAATCCCGCAGAGGCAGAAGTAGCCGCCGCAGGTACAAACGTTGCCGGCCCCGGCACCGAAGTCCTTATGCCGCAGATGGGTGAGTCCATCACCGAGGGCACCATCACCAAGTGGCTCAAGAAGGTTGGTGACACCGTCCAGCGCGACGAGCCTATCTTCGAGATCTCGACCGACAAGGTCGATGCCGAAATCCCGTCACCCGTAGCGGGAACTCTTACCGAGATCAAGGTCGGCGAAGGCAAGACCGTCACGATCAATACTGTAGTCGCGGTCATCGGCGGCGCAGCCGGTAAAGCTGCTCCCGCCTCCGCTGCTGCAGCACCCGCAGGTACTCCCTCTGCACCGGCAGCTGCTCCCGCCGCGGCTGCCTCCGCAACCGCTGGCGATCACGCACGATCCTCGCCGCTGGTCCGCAAGATCGCCAAGGACAACAACGTCGATCTCGCACAGGTTCCCGGCACTGGAGCCTCGGGCCGCATCACCAAGAGCGACATCGTCGGTCACCTGGAAGGTGGAGCGAAACCTGCAGCCGCAGCACCTGCTGCCTCGGCTCCCGCACCGGCCGCAGCCAAGCCCGCAGCGCCTCAACCGCAGCCCGGCGAGCTCGTCCCCATGACAAAGATGCGCTCCATCATTGCGCAGCGCATGGTCGAGTCCAAGCGCACCAGCCCGCATGTCCACACCGTCTTTAAGGTCGACATGACCCGCATCGTCAAGCTGCGCGAGAAGGAGAAGGCGAAGTACGAGCAGCGCAACGGCGTCAAGCTGACCTACATGCCCTTCATCACGCGCGCCGCGATCGTGGCCCTGCGCAAGCATCCCATCGTTAACGGCTCGATCGAAGGCGAGGCCATCCGTTACAACAAGAACATCAACATCGGCATCGCCGTCGCGCTGGACTGGGGCCTCATCGTTCCCGTTCTCAAGCAGACCGAGGAGAAGAACTTCCTCGGCATCGCGCGCGGCATCGTCGACGTGGCGGATCGTGCCCGCAACAAGAAGCTCGCTCCCGACGAGATCTCCGGCGGCACCTTTACTCTCACCAACTCCGGCATCTTCGGCGAGCAGTTTGGCACTCCGATCATCAACCAGCCGCAGAGCGCCATCCTCGGCATCGGCGGCCTCAACAAGGAAGCCGAAGTCATCACCGATAAGGACGGCAACGACTCCATCGCTATCCGTTCGATCCAGCGCTTCACCCTCGGCTTCGATCACCGCATCGTCGACGGAGCCGACGCCGGCAAATTCATGTCCGACTTCAAAGCCTACCTGGAGAACTGGTCCGAAGACATCGGCTAGGTGCTGCACGACGGCGAGAAGCGCTTTCGACAAACGCAAAAACATCAGCGGCAGTCTCTCCGGAGGCTGCCGCTTTATTTTGGAGCATCCTTATGCTTCGAACTATTTCGGCTCCGTAAGCCGAGCCAACAACCGCCTGAGCACTTCGATTTCTTCCGGCGAAGGCTCCGGCGCGAACGGATTCTCGCGAACGTAGCGAAGATTCAGGTTCGTAATATCCGAGCCCATGATGATAAAGATGTTTCCCGGAATCGTCAGCCAGAAGTCCTCGCTCGAAACCTCGGGAAGCTCCTGCTGCTCCGCGTGGAACTGCTCTCGCAGAAACCGTCGCGGGCTGGCGAGAGTGATGCTGTGCAGGCTACCATCCAAATTCAGCATCTTGTCCTGCACGCGGCCCTGGTAGAGCGTATTGGACTTCGTCAGCACATCCGCGCTCAGCACCAGATTCTTCGAGGGCAGCAGCATATCCGACAGCAGTACATGCCACTCCGACACGCGCGGCAGAACAAGCGTCGCCAGCAGAGTCTTCATCCGCGTGGACTTCAAAGTATTTCGCAGGCTGTTGTAGTGGAGGATGATGTAGTTCAAAAGCAGCGCAAAACCCACCACAAGAATGTAGAGCCGCCAAAGCAGACTCACATTCATCCAGAAAAATGCGCGCAGACTCGAGAAAAAATCCACGCTATAGGCATCGAAGTATCGTTCGCTGTAAAGTCCTGAGAACACCATCTCAAGATCGGCCAGATGGCCTGCTCTTCGAAATACACCCGCTGAAATCGCCCAGAAGATCGCCACGGCGAGCGGAATCGCAGCCCACAGCACAGCGCGGGTAAACTCCTCCCACCTGCTCTGCACAAGATTTTTGCGCGGTACGACGAACCCAAGAATCCATCGCGAAACAAGATCAGGGCCCAGCAAATAGACTGCGACCAGAAAACTGACGACCAGCGCCAGCACTAGGCCACAGCTTCACGAAGATCCGCAAGATTCAGCGTAATCTCCCCTGCTGAAGTCGGGATCGTCGCGCTCTCGTGAGCACGCAACTGATCAACCACGAAGTCCTCATGGTTTTGGATAAACTGGATAATCTCAAACCGAAGCCGGGTCTGATTGTCGCCAATGTTTTCGTCGATGAGCGAAAGGACTCGCTCCAGATCATGTCCGTTCAACGTGCGTCTCCTTCAATTCCGTATCATTAGACGCCATCTCACCAATCAAAGTACCGCTAAATCTCCGCAAGGGAAGCTACAAGTGCACCCTGTGCGCGCAATACAAGCTCCACAGCCTCATCAGCCGTCTTCCCCACCGCGCTCAGATGCCCCATCTTCCGGCCCTTTCGCGGCCGCAGCTTTTCGTACAGATGCAGCCGCACTCCGGGTACTGCGAGTGCCGCGTCGAACCTCGGCTCAACCGGCTGTCCATCTTTCAGCCAAAGATCGCCCAGCAGATTCGCAATCGCCGCTGGCTGCACCACATCCACATCGCCCAGTGGAAGATCGCAAACCGCCCGCACCAGCTGTTCAAACTGCCCCGTCACACACGCCCGTTCGCTCGCGTGGTAACTGTTGTGCGGTCGCGGAGCCAGCTCATTCACCAGCAGCTTCCCCTCCGTCGTGCAGAACATCTCCACCGCGAGAATCCCCTCAAGCTGAAACGTATCCGCAATCGCCTCGGCGATTCCCCGCGCCTCCGCCTCCATGGCAGAGCTAAGAGGAGCCGGCATTACACTCCACGCCAATATCTGTTCCTCATGGTGGTTCCACGCCGGCGGATATACTTTCACCTCGCCGTTTGGAGCCCGCGCTACCAGTACAGAGATCTCACGCTCCAGATCGATCGCCTTCTCCGCAACCCCAGCCCGCTCACCCAAAGATTCCCACGCCCCGCGTACTTCAGCCTCCGTATCCGCTCCAGCCGTAAACCCAACCTTACCTTGTCCACGTCCGTCATAACCGCCAGTGGCGCTCTTGCAGAAACATTTACCACCCAGCGCAGCCACAGCTTCCCGCAATTCATCCAGCGACCGAACCGCGCGATACTCCCCCAGCGGAAACCCATTCTTGCGCAGCCAATCCTTCTGCTCAATGCGATCCTGAATCACCGCCAGCATCGCCCCGCCCGGTCGTACCGGCGCAAAGTTCGCTGCTGCCGCCATGCTCTCCGGCGAAATCTGTTCAATCTCCAGCGTCACCACATCGCAGCCTCGCGCCAGGTTCGCTGCCTCACGCGAATCGCTCCAATCGGCCTCGATACACGCGTCTACAACGAACCGCGCCGGACAGGCCGGATCGGGATCAAGCACTTGGATGCGATATCCCATCGCTCGTGCCGCCATGGCCGTCATTCGGCCGAGCTGTCCGCCGCCAAAGATCCCAATCGTCGCTCCCGGCAAAATCGGCTTAGCCTTCGCAATAGCAGTGCTCACGCGCCAACCTCGTCGCCAACCGTCTGCGCCAGCACCTCATCCCGCCGATTCGCCCGCCACGCTACCAGCCTCTCCCGCAGCGCGGAATCTGTAGTCGCGAGCATCGCAACCGCCAGCAACCCGGCATTCGCCGCCCCCGCAGCACCAATCGCCAGCGTACCCACAGGAATCCCCTTCGGCATCTGCACAATGCTCAGCAGCGAATCCATCCCTTGCAGCGCCGTCGCCGGAATCGGCACACCCAGCACCGGAACCACGGTCTTCGCCGCTATCATCCCCGGCAGATGCGCCGCGCCGCCAGCCCCGGCGATGATCGCCCGCAACCCGCGCCCAGCCGCCGTTTCCGCATATTCAAACAGCAGATCCGGCGTTCGGTGCGCCGAAACCACACGCACCTCATGCGCCACGCCGAACTCCTTCAGCATCTCCACCGCACTCTTCATCACCGCATAATCATTGCGGCTTCCCATCACAACTCCAACCAAAGGCTCGACGCTCATAGACCCCGATTATACGGTTTCGTCCACAAGCGCCCGTCCTATCACTCCGCTCGCACGCCTGCCTTCAGGCGATCTGTTTCGATCATCCATCGCTCCTATCTACGCCAGAAGTAATCGATCGCCAGATGAACCACTGTCAGCACAGCGCCAGCCGCGCCGGCCAGCCCTTTCATCCGTTGCACTGACCGCTCATGATGTTCCACCCGCTCTTCAATCTGCGCCAGCCTACCCGGCTGCCCAATCCCCATCAATTGGCCCATCTGGCTCTTCAGCACGCTCAAATCCGCTAAAACTTGTCCCTCGAACTCCGTCATCTCCCACCTCCTTCGCCGTCGGCTAACCGACCGGCAAATCCGTAAACACTGCACTTGAAAACCGCGAATACACCGGCGGCACCGATCCGTCGTACATCCGCACGTAGTACCGCTCTATCTGCCCCTCGCGCGGAATCGAAAAACTACGCACTGGACTCCTCAACACCAGGTCCTGATCTACGCCCGGCCCAAAGTCTCCATCCCGTCGCCTCACCTCAAACCCACCGCCTGCAGGCGGAGCCATTCCAGCATCCACCTGCAGCGCAGTCCCCGTCGCGCTCACCACTTGTAACTGCTGCAGGTTTGCAAGCACATTACTTGGTGAGTTCAACGCCGTCTGCGGCAGCAACACATCCGCCGCAATTGCCTCCGACAACTTCAGCCCCAACCCCTCGGCCCAGTCGTTTGCAAATTCCATCCTGTACGTCAGCATCTCCGGCCACGCACCGCCATTCTCAACCGTAACCCGGCGAACCACCACGCTCTTCGTCTGCCCGCCACTGGTTATCGCGAGCACATCACCGGGCCAGACATCCGCAGGATTCGCAGCCGTATACGTTCCCGCCAAAGCCGCCGCACGACTCGCCGAAAAACTCAACACCGCAGCAGCAGCGCTCTCGCAGTCTATGGAACAACGGCCCTCCGGCCCCAATACCTTACCCAGCCAATGCGCCGTTCCCGGCATACCGCCAGCAGCTTCCGCAGCCACGCTGGCAGCGTCCTCCAGCCTTGCCACAGATCGCTGTTTACCGCGATACATCACAGTTACAAACTCATTCGCAACCGGAATACGACCAGCCAGAAATGTAACCTTTCCAGTAGCCGAAACCTCGCAATCCACTCCTTCCCCTGCTATGCCGATGAGCCGAGTCTCTTTAGAACCGCTCGGCAATGTGCTCACAACCCACGCCGACCCCGCCTGTGTCACTCTGCAATATCCCATCGACCCGAACAACTGCACGCAGTTCACCGCAACAAAGTTGCAGGTCGCCGGTGAACTCGTCACTGCGCCGTCATACAGCACCGTGGCAGGAGTGTTCGAAGAAACTCCCAGATCCTGCAGCTCGAACACCACGGCCATCGGCGCAGTCAACACCCCTCCGCCAAACGACCGCACCGCACCGTCCACCATGGCATAGTACGTCTGCAACACCCGTTGCATCTCCACACAGTGCAACCGAATCCGCAGCGTGTATCGATGCCCGCTCAGCATCGTATACACCGTCCCCACCTCAGCTCCCTTTACCATCGGAACCACGACCGTCGCGCCGCCGCTCTGCCGCACGTTGTATCCCGCAAAGCAGTTCTCCATCTCGGTCGCTCCGGTGTAGAGCCCACACAGCACGCCCGCACTACCCGCTCCAAGCTGCAGGCCGCCCGCCTCAATCACCAACGCTCCACCCATCTCAAGAGCATTGATTGTAGTCAACGTCGTCTGGCCATCGAATCCATTGCCCCCCGTCATCGTCAACCCTGCCGCACTGAATCCAAGATGCGAGCCCGAGTCATTCACCGTCCAGATCGCATGGTTAAACGCTCCCTCGTCAAAGCTGTCCGTCAGCAGTTTTGCAGCCGAAGCCTTCACGCGAAACGGAGCCTGCGCCAGCTGAAATATCGCCGTCGTTCCATCTCCGGTAAACGTCTCGCTGATATAAGCCGTAGGCTCTATCTCACCGCTCAACGTCACATCATTCGCCAGCTCCTTCACCTGTCCCAACTTCAGGGCCGCAACCTGCAGTGTTCCATCGCTGTCGCTCAGTGTATGGGTTACGGTTCCCGCGGTCTGCAGTGTCAACGCCCCGTTCAGCACTCGATACGACGTATACGTCGCCGCCGCAAGATCACCCGCATTCACCGACCATGCCGATGTCTGCGAAGGCTCGAACACACCAACCGTAGGCCCATTCACCACACCCGTAGTCGTAAACACTCCGGCATCCACGCGATTGGTCAAAGTCTGCAGCAACTGCCCCACCGGCTGCGCCAGGCCCGCTCCTCCCTGCGCAACCGGCTGTTTATCCAGCAGCCACTCATCACTCACTGCGCTGAACGCGTAACGATACACCGCACCCTTCGTCCCGTGCCCTGCGTACACGGCCTCAGGCTCCGTCGCCACATACCCGGTAAACAAAACCGATCCACTATCGGAGCTCACGACAATCCGGCCACGCCGTCCAGGCACAGCAACCGCAGCATCGCCCACGTTGAGCATCCCGCTGCAACGCGAAGGTGCATTCAACACGCGATCGATCTTCAACGGCGTCTCCGCGCACACCGCGCCGCTATAGTCCACTGCACCCAGCCCATCCAGATTGTCGATCGTCACCTTCACTGCATCACCTCGTCCGCCGTCTTCAACGGCGACAGCCCCCGCATCTGCCGCACCTCATCCACCGTCAACACGCCCGCGCCTAGTAAGGCCGTCTGAATATGCAGCTCCTGCATCTCGTCCCTGCTCTCCAGGTCGTTGAAGCAGAACTCGAACTCGCGCCAGCCCAGCTTCTTCGCAAACAGGTCCCGCGTAATGTGTTCCGCCACCAGCTTTGCCACAGGAACCACCGCGCTCTGAAACGCCTCATCCGCCATCTCGCCCGCAGTCGACTTGTTCACATCGTGCTGCAAACCCAGCAGCATCGGTGGCAGTTCAAACGCGTTCGCAATCATGCGAATCAAAGCCTCCTGCCACTGCAACCGCAGATCGGCATCCGTGCCACCCGCAAACCGCAGCACCTCCGGCTTCTGTTCGCAGCTCAGCAACGGCACGCGCCCGGTCCCTTCAATCTCGTCCTGCCACCACCGAATCAGCCGATCATGCTGCTCTGGAGTAGCCTCATTCAGCCAAAGCGCATACTGCACCACCGAGTTCGAAGCCAGCCGTCCCGCATACCGGTTCGCACTCAAATACTGGTTCACCGTCTCAAACGCAACCTCCAGGCGCCCCAGCCCAAACGGTGTATGACTCCGCGGATTCAGTCGCACATACATCAGCTCGT
>Ga0193753_10000092_pt1 | contig 81314 bp, 73 predicted proteins | sample H1c2metaG_FD_144925 | JGI IMG/M metagenome (GOLD analysis project Ga0193753, IMG submission 144925) | Soil microbial communities from a riparian zone of the East river system, Colorado, United States - H1c2 | ecosystem: Environmental > Terrestrial > Soil > Riparian zone | place: USA: East...
ATCGGCACGAATGGCCCGCTCGCGATCCAGTCAGTGGAGTCAATGGCCGTCATCGCGGCTCGGCAGCTGTTCCTGTTGGCCGCGGTCGCCACGACGATCGACAGTTGCGACACCTCGCCGGGATAGTTGTTACTCGTCGCCGATGCGGAGTTATGCACGGCCGCCTCGAACCGAGGAAAGCCGGCAGCGATCAAACGCAATGTGGCGGCCGAAGCGAGCACGCGGCGACGATCAACCACCGTCGCAACCGAGGGCGCCACGACCGCCGCAATGATCGCCAACAATGCGACAATCAGAATGATCCAGGGCAAGACAAAACCTGCGCGACGCGGCGATCTCCTGGGCATACCCTACGGACGAGCCGTTCGGGCTCCCCGTTACCGCGTGGTACTCGTTGCTCGGACGCTAACGGATGATCACGCTGCTGTTGCTCAACACCGGCCCGATTCGGAATTCGATGGTCTGACCGGGCGACACGGCGAGCGCTCCGGTCGTCGCACGACCATTTGCTCCGATTGGGTTCGCGATAATTCGTACGTCCGACGCGCCGACTCCATTCGGGATCACGAAATTCCCCGAGCCGTTGCCTGTCACCATGCCCAACCGCGTCGAAACGCCTCGAATCACGGCGAACACGTCCATGTCGAGATAGTTGTTGTTCGCCACTTTCACAAAAACCGCATTCGACGGTGAGACGTCGCCCGCCGCTTCGTCCGTGTGAGAACAAGCGGTCGCGGTGGTCAACGCCGCTCCGGCGGCGATTAGGCCGATTACCAGTCGCATTCCTCGCATACCATCCTCCGAACCCGAGACTTTCCCTAGCAACGCTCTACTTCGCTGTACTTCGCGTGCGAGCTCTTCGTCACCGCGGGCGTAAAGTCAAAGCATGTAAAGTGCCAGCGGGAAGGCGCTCAATTCGGATGGCACGGCGGCCTTCACGGCCGCTGGCTTGAGTCAAACCGCTGTCGTGGCTATGATTAAGGGCTTGCCTTGTCATGTCCAATCGGACGCGGCCACTACATTTCCCCTCCCCCTACTCCGGCAACCAGCGGGGGGCGGTACGACCAAAGGGAGGATTGCCAACGCATGACGCGCCAATATGAGGCGGTCTACGTCTTCGACTCATCGCTCGAAGATGCCGCCATCGCCGACAAGCTCGGTCGCTTTCACACGCTGCTTGGAGATCCCACGGATCTTCAGCTCAACCACTGGGGACGCCGCCAGCTCGCGTATCCCATCGGCCGTCGCGAGTCCGGCTACTACGTAATCGCGCGCTTCGGCGCCGACACCGCGACGCTTCCCGAGTACGAGCGCGCCATCAAGCTCGAAGACGGACTCATTCGCCACCTGATCACGCTCTTCGAACACGAAGTCGGCGCTCCGCCGATGTCCGAGGAAGAGCTCGCCCTGGCCGCCCGTCGCCGCGACGCGGATGACGACGAGGACGAGGAATAGCCATGCGACGCCCAACCAAAACCTGCCCCTTCTGCGAAACGCGCGTCCGCTTCGTCGACTACAAAGACGACCGCACCCTCGGCCGCTTCATCACTGATCACGGCAAGATTCTGCCGAGCCGTTTGAGCGGCGTGTGCGCGCGCCATCAGCGCCAGTTGTCCACGGCGATCAAGCGCGCCCGCTACCTCGCCATCATTCCGTACATCCGCGGAATGCAGGCGTAGCGATGTTCGGACGCCGCCCACCGGAAACGCCGGCTGACGCAGCAGCGACCACCGAACGCGGATGGGGGAAGTTCCTCGTCGCGGTCGTGGCGTTTCTCGTCGTGCCGATGATTCCGCAGATGCGCGCCGTCCTCCCGGTCGAGCAGACCATGCTGTTGCTCGTGCCGGCCATTGCCGCGTGCGCGCTCGTCGGCTGGTGGGCCGGCGGACGCGCCTTCACGGCGATTGCGTGGGTGGCGATCGCCGCGTTGATGACCGCACAAACACCCGCCGCGCCAAGCCCATTCTACAATCTCGTTCGGGGTTGGAGCTTGCTGCTCGCCGGCGCGTTCGGCCTCGTGTGCCTGTTCGGCGCGCGACGCCCGTTGTTCTCGCGAGCGATGATTGCGTTGGCCACGACGTTGGTCGTCGCAATGGTCATGAGTCTCATTGGTCCGGTCACACCGAACCAAGCCGCGAAAACGGTGGCGGACGAATTCGCTCGCCGGAATCGCGAGACGATGACGACGCTCAACGCGACGATTCAGGCTTACCCGAAAGAGTGGGCCGATCTGTCGACCAAAGTGCCGGCGTTGGCACAGTTGCCCACTGAGACCGAGACCGAGCTGTCACAACTGTCGGGTGCCGGACTCGTGATCTTTCCTGCCTTGCTCGCGCTGCAATCGCTGGCCGCGCTGGCGTTGGCGTGGGGCACCTATCATCGGTTGGCCCGATCGCGAATTGGATCTCCGCTGCGTCCGCTCCGGGATTTCCGTTTCAATGATCAACTCGTGTGGGGCCTGATCGTCGGTCTCACCGTCATGCTTCTACCAACGCTCAAGGCGCTCCACGGCGTTGGGAAAAATCTTCTCATCTTTTTCGGCGCGATCTACGCCGTGCGCGGCTTTGGAGTGCTCACCTGGTTCATGGCGCCCGGCAGTCTCGGCGTCACGCTCACGGTGGGTTTCATTCTGCTCCTGGCTCCCGTCATCAACGTCTTCGCCGCGCTCGCGTTCATGATGCTCGGTGTGACGTCGCTCGCGCTGGGTCTCGGCGACACCTGGGCGGATTGGCGCAAACGCGCGCGTCCTACACCATAAAGTTCGATACACCGATCGGAGTCAATCATGGAAATCATTCTCCGCCAAGCCGTCGAGAATCTCGGCAGCCCAGGCGACGTGGTGAAGGTCAAGTCAGGATACGCTCGCAACTATTTGCTGCCGCACGGTCTCGCGTATGAGGCGACGCCGGGCAATCTCAAGCGCATCCGCCAGGAGCGCGACCGCTTGGACGCCGCTGAGAACGAGCGTCGTGCCGCGGCGCAGGTCCATGCGGACAAACTCGAGCAGGTGTCGTTGACCTTCTCGGCGCGCGTGGGCGACGAGGGCAAGCTGTTCGGGTCGGTGACCGCTTCGGACATCGCCGCGCAGCTCGAAGCGCAGGGCTTCCACATTGAGAAGCGTCAGATCGATCTCCACGAGCCGATCAAGGCGCTGGGCGTCTATCGCGTGCCGATTCGTTTGCACGCCGACGTCAAGCCGGAAGTCCGCGTTTGGGTGATCAAGCAATAACTCAGGATCTACGTTTCCGAATCAGCACCACGTCGAGCGAACGGCCCCGAGAAATCGGGGCCGTTTTTTCTTTACCCATTGAACGCGATCAAACACCCAACCTTTTGCCGCGATGCACTGTCTCTCTCCTGTAAGTCACATACAGGAGACGGCCGCATGGGCAGAGACACCGGCGAACTGTTGCCGGGCACGTTCGAGATGTTGATCCTCAAGGCGCTGAGCCTGGGAACAATGCACGGCTGGGGCATCGCCGAACGGATCGAACGGCTGTCGGGCGGGGCGTGTGCGGTTCAACAAGGCGCCGTCTACCCGGTGCTACAGCGGCTGCTTCGCCGGGGGTGGGTCGTGGCAGAATGGCGCGCGACCGAGAATCATCGCCGCGCCAGATACTACCGCGTCACCGCCAGCGGCAAGCGCCAACTCGAGTCCGAAGTGGAGTGGTGGCGCCGCACGATTGGCGGCGTCGATCGCGTGCTGCGCTCCGCGGCGCAAGAGGCCTGAATGTCCTGGTTCGACGCGCTCAGACAACGCGCCGCCGACCTGCTCGGACGCGCGCGCGACCGCGACCTCGACGAAGAGATCGCCCATCACCTCGACTTGGAGACGGCACGCCAAGTCTCACGTGGCTGCGATCCCGTTACGGCGCGTGCGCGCGCCATCGCTCGATTCGGCGACACCCGTCGCATCACCGACGCCACGCGAGACGAACGCGGCGGTCAACCTCTGGAGGGCGGCATGCAAGACCTACGATGGGCGGCTCGCTCGCTCCGCAAAAGCCCGGGCTTCACCGCGCTCGCCCTCTTCACGCTCACACTCGGCATCGGCGCGACGACGGTGGCGTTCACCGTGCTCGATTCAGTGCTGCTCAAGCCATTGCCGTATCGCGACGCCGATCGCCTCGTGCTCGTGCGCGAGCAAACGACGAATCAAGCACTGCTTCCGCCGTCCTACCCAAACTTCGTCAGCTGGCGGGAGAACGCGCGGTCGTTCGACGGCGTCGCGTCCGCGATGATGCCGTCGTCGCAAACCGTGTGGCCGAGTGCCGCCGACGGCGATCCGTTGCGTGTGCCGACGATGGGGGTCTCTCGTCGATTCTTCGCCATCCTCGGCGCGCGACCGGTGCTGGGCAGAGAGTTCTCCGATGACGAAAACGCGGTTGGCGGCCCCCGCGCCGCGATGGTGTCATATGAGTTCTGGCAAACGCAGATGGGCGGACGAACACCGCTCGGGTCCGTTCGGCTGGGCGATACGCCGACGCCGGTGGTCGGCGTGATGCCGCCAAACTTCCGGTTCATATCCGTGGCTGACGTCTACTTCCCGCACGAACAGATGCCGGGCACCGTCCGCAGCTCGCACAACTATCTCGTGGTGGCTCGACTCGCGCCTGGTGTTGCGCTTGAATCGGCGCGCGCGGAGATGGCGGCACTCTCCAAATCCTTGCTTGCCACATTCGGCAACGCGACGCAGGCCGCGAATACCGACATCCGATTGCTGCGCGACTATCTCGTCGCGGACTATCGCACCATGTTGTCGATCGTCTTCGGCGCCGCCGGGCTCGTGCTCCTGATCGCATGTACGAACCTCACCAGCGCGCTTCTCGCACGCGGCCGCGCACGCGAACGCGAGATCGTTGTCCGCGCGGCACTCGGCGCATCGCGCGCTCGGCTCATGCGCCAGCTCGTGCTCGAGAGCAGCCTGCTCGTCGTTTGCGGTTCCGTGATGGCAATGCTTCTCGCGGCCGGCGCTCTCCACATCATCGGCGCACTCGGCGCGAATCTCATTCCGCGACTCAACGAACTTGCGTTGGACGCACGCGTATTCGCGTTCGTCGCGTCGACGGCCGTCGCGACCGTGCTCGTGGTTGGAGTGTATCCGGCGTTTCGTCTTGCGCATCGGGATCCAGGGGTCGCGCTTCGCGGCGGACGCGGCGCCGCGATGACGGTGCGCGCGCCGGTGTGGCGACTGCTCGTTGGATTTGAAATCGCCCTCGCCGTCGTTCTTCTCATCGGCTCGACGCTTCTCATTCGAACGCTGCACAATATTCTCACAGCCGACACAGGATTCGACGCCCACGGCATTGTGACGGCTGCAATCACTCCGCGCGAAGGCGACGGCGACCGGCTCGAGGAGATCCGAAGCGAGCTGAGTGCGCTGCCGGGTGCGAGCGGAGCAGCGTTCACGAGTCGCCTGCCGCTCTCGTGGGGCAACATGTCGGCGCCGGTGCGTCGCACGACTGATCCCGGCGATCACGATTGGCCGGCGATGGCCGGATTTCGAATCATCAGTCCCGACTACTTCGCCGTGCTCCGCCAACCCGTGTTGCGGGGCCGAGCGTTCTCGGCCGCCGATCGCGACGGCGCCGCGTTGGTCGCGGTCATCACGCCGGGAATCGCGGAAAAGTTGTGGCCCGGGCAAGATCCGATTGGGAAAACGATCGGCACCAACTTCCTCTACGGCAAATGGATGACGGTCGTGGGTGTGGTGGCCGAGGCGTCGAGTTGGACGATGCCGAAAGGGTCGCAGAACGAGATCTACGTACCGCTCGGCCAGAATCCCAACAAGTCGGAAGGCCAGATCGTGGCGGTCATTCGCACCACCGGCGATCCGAACGCCCTGATTCCAGCCGTTCGCACGCGCTTGCGGCAGTTGGATCCAAGTTCCGCTGCGCAACTGGGAACCATGGATGACCGTATCGAACGCAGCGCGGCCGACCGCAAGTTCGCCATGCTTGCCCTGACGGCGTTTGGCGTCATCGCGCTCTTGCTCGCCGGCGTCGGCATCTACGGGGTCATCTGGTACATCGTCACCACGCGGACGCACGACATCGGCGTGCGGATGGCACTCGGCGCTACCGGCCAGGTGGTGCAGGCTGGGATTCTGCGCGACGCCACATTGATGGCGGCCGGAGGAATCGGGGTGGGGATCGTTGGCGGAGTGTTGGCGACGCACTACATCCAGGCAACGCTCTACGGTGTTTCGCGGCTGGACCCGAAGACGTATGCGATCGGCGCCGCCATCGCGCTGTGCACCGCGCTGCTCGGGGCGTACATCCCGGCGCGACACTCGAGCCGGATCGATCCGATGGTGGCCATCCGCGGCGAGTGAACCGATGACGGTTTCTGTGGATTCACGGTTATGGAAGAGGGTGGCGTGCCGCGCCTCACCAGCCGACTTTGGTGTTTGGGTCGCCAAGGGGTGGGATGAATCGTATCAGTAGCTCGGAATGCTCTACAAAGGCTGTTCACGTCGTTATCCTCCATAGGGCGGCCTGCGAGTGACGGCCGTCAGGATCAAGGAGCCCCGACCCCGCCTTCATGCCATCGACTACGATTTCGCCGAATTCCAAGACCTCCGATTCCCTCGCGCTTGCACAGCGCGCTGCACAGATCGCGCTCGACTACAAAGCACAAGACGTCGTGCTGCTCGACCTCCGCGGCGTCACGGAGATGACTGATTTCTTCCTCATCATGAGCGGGACGTCGGACACGCACGTTCGGTCGCTGGGCCAACACGTGATGGAGGACATGAAGAAGGAAGGCTCGCGCGCGCACCACGTGGAAGGACTCGAGAAAGGCCGCTGGGCGCTGCTCGATTTCGTCGACTTCGTCGTGCACGTCTTTCACCCGACGTTGCGCAACTTCTATCAACTCGAGCGTCTGTGGGCCGACGCCGAGCAGGTTCCGCTGGCGAGCGGACAAGGCACGGGTGCGTGAGGTTGTCCCGGCGCGGGAGCCTGCGATTCGTCGCGAGTCTCGCGCTCCTGGTTGCCGGAGGCGCGTCCGTTGGTTCTGTCGCGGGCGCGCAGAATTATTTCGGCCAGAATCAAGTCCAGTACGACAGCTTCAAGTGGCAGGTTCAGAACACCGAACACTTTCAGATTTATTACTATCCTGAAGAAGCCGCGGCGGTGACCGACGCCGCGCGAATGGCCGAGCGGGCGTATGCGCGCTTGTCGCGCATGCTGGACCACCAGTTCCGCGAGAAGAAGCCGATCATGCTCTTCTCGTCGCGAACGGACTTTGGGCAGAACAATGTCACCGGCGACCTCGGCGAAGGCACCGGCGGTGTGACGGAAGCAATGCGTCACCGCATGCTGCTGAACTTCACCGGCGACTACAAGAGTTTTGAGCATGTGTTGATGCACGAGATGGTGCACGCGTTCCAGTACGACATTTTCGCGCGCGGCAAGGCGGGGAACGGACTGCAGACGCTCGTGCAATACTTGCCGCCACTGTGGTTCGCTGAGGGGATGGCGGAGTATCTGTCGCTTGGCGCGAGCAGCTCGATCACGACCGCGTGGATGCGCGACGCGGCTCTCAACGGCCGCATCCCCACGATCAAACAGATGACCGACGAGCCGGAAAAATACTTTCCGTATCGATTCGGTCACTCGCTGTGGGCATACATCGGCCAGAAGTGGGGCGACGAAGTCATCGGCCAGATCATGAATGGCGTGCCAAGCGTGGGTGTAGAACGCGCGTTCCTCCGAGAGCTCGGTATTTCGTTCGAGGATCTGAGCGACGAGTGGCGGGAGGATCTGCAAGGACGCTTGCTTCCGGCGGTCGGATCGATGGATCGGCCGCGCCGTTTTGCGCAGCCCTTGCTCACCGCGAAGAAAAGCGGTGGCGAAATTTTCCTCGCCCCTGCCCTGTCGAGCGACGGAAAATCGATCGCGTTCCTGTCGAACGGCAGTTTCCTGCGCGGCCAGGTGTTCATCGATCTCTGGCTGGGCGATGGCGAAACGGGCAAGCGAATTACGCAGCTGGCCAAGAGCGAGCTCGATCCGAATTTCGAGGAGCTCCGAATTCTCTATTCGCAGAGCGCGTTTTCACCGAACGGGCGCATGCTGGCGATCACCGCCCAGCGACGCGGCAAAGACGTGTTGTACCTGGTCGACACAAAGTCGCGCAAACTCGTCAAGCGCTTCACGTTTGGTTTGGAGGGCGTGACCGGGCCAAGTTGGTCGCCCGACGGCACGCAACTCGTGTTCAGCGGCAGCTCCGGCGGCATCACAGATCTCTATATCGTCAGCGCGTCGGGCGGCACGGCGCGCCGCCTGACAAACGACAAATTCGGTGATCTGCAACCGCAGTGGTCGCCGGATGGCAAGACGATCGCATTCGCCAGTGATCGAGACAGCGCGAGCCTCCAGCTGCTGCGTTTCAAACCGTTGCGCATCACACTGCTCGATGTGGCCAGCGGCGAGATGACGACCATTCCGAACCAGCGCGGCCTGAATCTCAATCCGCAGTGGTCTCCGGACGGCCGCTCGATCGCCTACCTCTCCGATCGAACGGGAACGGCGAACGTCTTCTTGTATGACCTCGACACCCGTGAGCACTACCAGCTCACCAACGTTCCCGGAGCCGTCTCGGCCCTGACGGAATACAGTCCGGCCATCAGTTGGGCGCGTCAGGCCGACCGGCTGGCGTTCACGTATTATGAGAACGCTCAATACACCATCTGGACGGTCAACAACCCTCGAGCCCTGAGGAAAGGCGCGTATCGCGACCCGCCGGCACCCGTCGTTGTCACACAGTCGTCGACGACCGACTCGGCGACGAAGACTGTGTCGGTGACCGCCCTGCTCGACTCGTTCGACTTCGCGCTGCCGGACACGACCAAGTTCCGGGTCAATGACTATCGGATGCGCTTCCAGCCCGATTACGTGACGCGACCGACCATCGGCTATTCCCCCGATGCCTTTGGACGCAACGTGTTCGGCGGAACGACCGTGGTGTTGAGCGACATGCTCGGCAACAATCATCTCGCGATTTCGGGCGAAATCAACGGTCGGTTGAGCGAGGCGCGCGCGTTCCTCGGCTACACGAATTTGTCGAGTCGCTGGCAATATTCGACCGCGCTCTCGCAGGCGCCGTACTACTTCCTCTCGTCCGACTCGTTGTCGAACACCCAAACGCCAGGCGTCGCGCTCGAGAATCAGCAGATTACGACGTATGTCGCGCGGCAAGCGTTCGGCGTCACGGCGTATCCGCTGAACCGCTTTACGCGCATCGAGTTCGGTGCGGGATTCAACAACATCGATCGCAGCCGCTCATTCGTCACGCGCCAAATACTCAACGGCACGTCCGCGGGCGCGTACTCGGTCGACAGCACGCACCGGGATCCGACGCTGAACTATTTCGACGGGCAAGTCGCGCTCGTGTCGGACAACACGTTGTTCGGCAATACCGGGCCGGTCATGGGACGCCGGTTCCGGTTTCAGGTCAGCCCGGTGGTCGGCGCCTACAACTGGGTACAGTATCTTGGCGACTATCGTCGCTACGATCCGATTCTGTTCAACTATCTCACGGTGGCGACGCGACTCTACACCGACCTCTCCGTCGGGCCGGACGAGAACGCGTTTCCCAAGTACATCGCGCGGCCGGACTACGTTCGCGGGTATGACCGGAACAGCACGTTTTATTTAAGCTGCCCGGTCATCGGCGCGAATCCAACGAATTGCAGCGCCGTGCAATTGCTCGGCAGTCGCGTCGCGGTGGCGAACGTCGAGTTGCGTTTCCCGCTCGTACGCCGAGTGGAGCTCGGGTTCTTGCCCATGGACTTGCCGCCGTTGGATGGGCTTTTCTTCTACGACGCCGGTCTGGCGTGGTCGCAGGGGCAGACGATTTACGGGAGCCGGCCGTCCGGCTTCGATCTCAACACAGCGCGCTATCCTCTGCGCAGCTATGGGTTCGGCCTGCGGCTCAATCTGTTCAACTACGCGATCTTGCGATGGGACTACGCGGTACCTGTCGACCAAGCAGGACGACGAGGCGTTTGGACCTGGTCACTGTGGCCGTCATTCTAGCGCGAGACAGCGCGCGCTGAGCTGGAACTTCGGCCGGGAGTCGTTGCCGCAACGGGCGCGGCCGTTCCCGGGCGCGCATTCGTAGGTGCCCGACTGTTTCTCATGGGAAGTCGGCGGGCTATCTTTCCCGCGTGCGTTCGCTCATCGCGTTGGCGGTCGTGCTTGCCGCGTGCTCGAGCGGCGATCGCCCAAACCCACCAGCTGCTCAGACGACGTCATCGGCTCCCCCTCGCGCTGCGAGAGGACCTGATGCGCTGATGCTACGCGTCCCGCAGAGTGGCGGCGTCGCGCGAGTCACGGCATATCCCGCCATCGACTCCACCGTGTGGACGGCGACGGACGCCGCGCCAGCGCTGTCTCACATACTCGCCTTCGACGCCGATGCCGGTCTGATCGCCGCGGTTGATTCGCGCGGTCTCCCTCTCTGGCTTGACCTGCGGGTTGGAACGGTGACGCATCCGCAGAAAGGCAAGCTGCGCGACATCGTGTCCGTGGATGCGTCGACGATCTACGACATTGGGCCCGACGGCGCGATCGCGCGCCTCACGCCACCCGGGAACTCGGTCGTCAAACCTCCGCGCCCAGCCCTGAGGATTTTTCCTCATACGACCGGAACGCTGCTTGTGCTCGCCGGTCGCACAGACTCCTCGCGTCTCTACAAGGTCCATCCGCCTGACACTCGCATCCTCGATTCGCTCACGATCGGGCCGGTGACGAACGGAATCGGTGCGCCGCTCGGCGATTGGATCTATTTTGTCTCGAGCGACCGCTCGCTGAGCGGCGTGAACGCACGAACCATGGCGAAGGGCAACCGCATCGAGATCGACGGGCGCGTCACCGCGCTCGCCACGACGCCCAGCGGTGATCGGTTCTTCGTGCTCACCGATTCGTCGAAGACGCTCGACGTGATCGACCGATATCAGGACAGAGTGACAACGAGAGTTCCGCTTCCCGGACGCCCGCGCGATCTGCGAGTCGACCCATTCGGTCGATACGTGCTCGTACGCGCCGCGACAGGTGATTCCGTGTGGATCGTCGGCATCGGCGCCGACAAGGTCATCGGCACGGTCCACTCGACGTGGCGCGGCGACCTGCCTCTGGTTGCCCCGGATGGCGCAATCGCCGTTACCCACGGCGATGACGTCGCATTCATGGACGCAGCAGGGCTGAAATTAGTGCGCATGGCCCCAGGTGGCGCCGCCGACTTCTGGTATCCGTTCGTCTGGAGCGGGTTCCGTCCGCGTGCGGCGATTCTCGACAGCGTACCCGTCGTCGAGCCGGATAGCGACACGACCGTGCGCGTCGTTCCGCCACCGCCGCTCGTGCGCGACACCGTCACACCTCCCAAGCCGGCCGTCGATTCGTCACGCCTCGGATACCTCGTGTCGTTCGCGGTTCTGTTGAATGACGCCAAGGCTCGCGAACAGGCGGCAAAGATTGTTGTCGACGGCCGCGCGGCTCGCGTGGTCACCGGCGTCGTCGACGGCACGGCTGTCTATCGAGTCATCCTCGGGCCGTTTGCGACGCACGACGAGGCAGATCGAGTCGGGCGCACGTCGGGACAGACGTACGTCGTCTACCGTGGATCGCCGTGACGCTCGCGCCGCCAAAACGCGCGTTCGACTGGGAGGCTGCCGGGCAAGAGCTCGGCAAGCGCCTCGCCCAGTACAACGCGCTCGTCGTGATCGGTTCTGATCCCGTCGCCACCGGTCGGGTGGCCATTGGCTTGGCGCGAACTCAGGCCATGACTCGGCGCGTTGCAGTGGGCGACCTCTTTGCCGAATCGCAGCCGATTCAGGAGCTCGTCCAGAGCGATGATCCGCACGGACTCGTCGACAGTTTCCTCTACGGCGTGTCGCTCAGCCGGATCGCTTATCAAGTGCCGGGCGCTGGTCAGCTTTACGTGATGCCCAGCGGGACTGAGCCGCCCAACTACGAGGACATCCTGCCCAACCCGCGCTGGCACCGGCTCGCGGCCGGCTTCCGCGAGGTGAAGGCGCTTCTCGTGTTGGCGGTTCCAGCAAGCGCGCCGCACGTCGACGATCTGGTTTCGGCGACGGACGGCGCGATTCTCGTGGGTGATGCGGTGCCGAGCGGGCTGTCGGTGTCGCGCGTGATTGGGTCGGTCCGTGAACCGCGTCGCGGGGCTGCGGTAGACAACGCCGCTCCCGCGACGACGCTCGAGGCAAAACAGCGATCGAAATGGAGAACGGCGTCGATCGCCGGAATCGCACTCACGATTGTGCTTGCCGCGACGGCCGCTTGGCTCGCCTATCGGCCGCTCGCGAAGGGTGGTCGGCCGAGCTTGGGCAACAAGCCTGACACGACGCGTGGATTGACCAAGGTCATCACAGCGAGTGCGGACAGCGCAGTTCGCGACTCGACAGCCGATGCCGCCACCGCGCTCACGATTCCGCGTGTCTCCAATCCGGAGGATTCCGCGGGGGCATCGGCGTTTGCCGTTCAACTGCTGGCTGCGAATACGCAGGCAGGCGCTATCTTGAAGCTGCAGCAGGACGGCAAGGATTTGCCGGCGGCGACCTTCGCCTCGGTTTTGGTGCAGGGGGTGCGTTGGTTCAAGGTGGTCAGCGGCGCATACCCCAGCCGATCGGGTGCGGATTCGCTGCTTCAGGCGCTTAAAAAAAGAAACAAGCTCAACATCGGTGACGAAGGCGTCGCGCGGCTGCCATTCGCGTTTTTCATCGACTCGGTTCCGGAGTCCGCCGTCCCGGGGACGTTGGCGACGTATGCGGACCGCGGCCAGCCGGTCTACGCGCTTCGCCAACCGAACGGAAAAGTGTGGCTTCTGATTGGCGCCTTCGAGTCGCCCGAGCAGTCGTCGTTGTACGCCGCATCACTTCGCGCATCCAACATCACTCCAGTACTCGTGTACCGTAAAGGGAGACCGTTCTAGTGCGGCTGACCAAGCTCGAGCTTCACGGCTTCAAATCGTTCGCCGACAACACCGAGATGATTTTCAACCCGGGCGTCACGGCGATCGTTGGGCCGAACGGCTGCGGTAAGTCGAACGTGTCCGATGCGGTGCGCTGGGTGCTCGGTGAACAGCGCGCGCGCTTGTTGCGCGGCGCCAAGATGGAAGAAGTCATCTTCCAAGGGTCGTCGGCGCGCCGAGCGGTGAACGTCGCCGAAGTCTCGCTGCACTTTTCCAACGAAGACGGGACGCTTCCGGTCGCGTATCAGGAAGTCGTCATTACGCGGAGGTTGTCGCGCTCCGGCGAAAGTGAGTATTTCCTCAATCGCGCGCCCTGCCGCCTTCGCGACATCTCCGATCTCCTGCGCGGCACGGGACTCGGCGGCGACACGGGTGTGGTCATCGAAAGCAAGATGATCGACGCCTTGCTCTCCGACCGTCCCGACGATCGTCGCGAGCTGTTCGAGGAAGCCGCCGGGGTCGGACTGTATCGCGACCGCCGCCGCACCACCGAACGGCGCCTCGAGGAAACAACCGTCGACCTGCAACGCCTCGACGATTTGATCTCCGAGGTTCAGAGCCAAGTCCGCTCATTGGCACGCCAACGGAAACGCGCCGAGCGGTATTCGGAGTTGATGTCGCGCCGTTTCACAATCGAGATCGCACTCGCCAAGCGCGAAATGGAAGCATGGGGTGACGAGCTACAACGGCTCGATCAACGCGTGCGAGAGCTTCGCGAAAGCGCGCCGCTGACCGAAGAAACCGTTCTGGCGGCCGAGCAAGAACGCGATGCCGCGCACGGCAACCGCGCCGCGGCCGAGGGACAACGCACTGAGTTGCTGCGGCTGGTGTCGTCGCAGCGCGAACACGTGCAGCAGATCAAGAGCGAGATGGCCGTCGCGGAAGAGCGCCAGCGCAACGCACTCGCTCGTCGTCAGCGCGCCGAATTGGAAGCGAACGAGGGCGAAGCGTACGGCGAACGTGTGCTGACCGACCGCGAACAAGCCGCAAACGAACGCGCACTCCACGAGGAACAGCTCCGCCAGGCGCGGGAGACACTCGCGCAACGCCAGCGCGCCGAGGACGAGACGCGCCAAGCGGTCGCGCAGATGCGTGCCGCGCTCGAAGAAGCGGAGCGTCATCATCGCGACGTGCAGGATCGGTCGCGGCGGGTGGACATCGACCGTGAGCGCGCGCGTCGTGAGACAGACGAGCTGACGCAGCGACTCGACCGCCTGGCCCAAGACCGCGCGCAACTCGCCGACACGTTGACGTCGATCGAGCGCGAATTCGAGACGGCGGCTGTTGCCGTCGAGGAAGCAAAGTCACGGTCCGCCGCCGCTGCGAATACACTGGACGAAGTGCGCGCGCTCGATCGAGAGACGCGGGACCGCGAATCGATCGCCCGGGCCGAGTTGTTCCGCGCCGACGAAGTGCACACGTCTCTTCAGGGCAAGGTCAACGCACTCGACGCGCTCGAGCGTGAACGCGTCGGTCTCGCACCGGCTGCGGCGCGGCTTCTCCGCGAACGCGATCAGTTTGGCGACGGTGCGGTCCTCGGACCGCTGAGTGATTTCATCAGCGCGGATCAGGCGTCCGCGTTGCTCGTCGAGCGGTTTCTTGGCGCGACGGTGCACGCGGTGCTCGTGCGCGATCATGCGACGGCCGAGGCAGTGCGTTCGTGGCACGCGACGGCAAACCCCGGCCCGCTCCTGCTCCTCCCGCTCGACGCACTTCGTGGCGACCAACTCGGCGACGTTCTCGCCGACGCGCTGTCGCATCGCGTCGACGCCGCCGGCCCAGGACGTGATTGGGTGCGCGCGCTGCTCGGGCACGCTCACGCTGTGGACGATGGTGCGGCATTCGTGGATGCGCGCGGTGCCGTGTGGCTGCCCGGAAGCACGGGCGGGCCAGGACCGCTTCGGCGCCGTGCCGAATTGTTCGCACTTCGCGCCGAGTTGACCGCCACCGAACGTGCGCGCCAGGAGGCGATGGCCGAGGCGGATACGCTTCGTGCCGCCGTGCTCGAGTCCGAGCGGAGCGTCACAGAAGCATCGGGCGCGCTCGAGACGGCGCAGGTGGACACGCGTCGCGCCGCGGAACAACAGGGTGAAATTGAGCGCCGTCGTCAGCGTGCGGGCCGCGAGGTTCAGGAAGCGGACGCGCTCACCGAACGACTGTCGACCCGCCGCGACCAGCTGACCGAGCAACTCACTCAGCTCGACGAGGACGGGCGTACGCTCGGCGAAGCACTCACGGAACGCACCGCCGTCGTGTCGAGCGCGCGCGAACACCTGACTGTCGCCGAACGCGCCCAGGAAGAATCGCGTGAGTCGCGTACCACCGCGCAGGTCGAAGAGGCGCAGGCGCAGGCGCGCGTGCAGGTAGCCAACGATCGCGAGCGGCGCCTGGCGGAAGAACACCAGTCGGCCAACGCGCGGCTCGAAGCGCTTCGATCCGAGTTGACCGATCTGTCGCAAGCCGATTCTGCGCTCGCCGAGCAAATGGCCGGTTGGCAGCTCGACCTCGAGACGCGTGAAGCGACGCTCGCCGACGGTGAAGCGCGACTGGCGAACGCCGAGACGGCGGTCCGCGCGGCCGATGAGCATTCGACCAACGCCGAGCACGCGTTGGACGAGGCGCGCCGGCAGTCGCAGAGTCACAGCGAAGAGTTGCATCACGCCGAGCTTCGGCACACCGAGTTGGGTGGCCGGCGCACGGCGATTCGCGAGCGCCTCGAGGCGGAGTGGCGCCGTCCGTTGGAGGACATGCTCGCCGGCGCCGAGGCGGTCGATCTCGACGACGATACGTTACGGGCCGAAACCGAGTCGCTGCGGCAGGAGCTGGAACGGCTCGGGCCGGTCAACGTGTTGGCGATCGAGGAGCATGAGGAAACTGTAAAGCGCCAGGATTTCCTCACGGGCCAGCGGGCCGATCTTTCTGATGCCAAGCAGCAGTTGCTGCAGGCGATCCGCGAAATCGACGGCACCGCCAAAGAGCTGTTCATGGCGACGTTCATGCAGGTTCGCGAGAACTTCCGCCAGATCTTCATGTCGCTGTTCGGCGGCGGCGAATGCGACGTGCGCCTGGAGAATCCGGACACGCCACTCGATTGCGACATCGAGATCCATGCGTCGCCGCGCGGCAAGCGGACGCAGCGCATTCACCTCTTGTCGAGCGGAGAGCGGGCGCTCGTCGCGCTGTCGCTGTTGTTCGGCATCTTCCTCACCAAGCCAAGCCCCTTCTGCTTGCTCGACGAAGTGGATGCGCCGCTCGACGACGCGAATGTGGGCCGCTTCGTGAAGATGTTGACGCAGTTCAAGACGCGGACTCAGTTCATCGTCATTACGCACAACCCGCGGACGACGACGGAAGCGGCGGACGCCGTCTACGGCGTCACGATGCAGGAGCCAGGCGTCTCGTCGCTCGTGAGCGTGCGGATGCGTGGCGCGCCGTCCGTCGACGACATGATCGCCGACGCGGTCATGGGCGACGCGGTGCCGACCACGGTATGAGGCCGAAGCGCCGCGCAGCGGCGTGTCTGCTGGCGGCGGCAGTGCTGGGTGGGAGCAATCGGCTCGGGGCGCAGAGTATCACCCTGGCAATTTCAGCGATCACGAACGACAGCACGTCGCCCGCGCCGAACATGACCGTGACGGCGCAGGACAATCGCCCCGACCTCGGCCCGTACACCGTGTCGCTCGAGTTGTCGCTCGAGTCCCAGTTCCGCAGTCCGTTCTATATCAACATCGCCGGCGAAGAGTCGGCGATCTTCCATGTCGATTCGCTGCTTCCGGAGCGTTCCACCGTATTTTTTCGGGCCCGGCTCGCGGATCGTTTCGGAACGGTCGTGGTGCAGACAACGGCACAGCACCCGGTGCGCAGCTGGTTACGACTGATTTCGCCGGCCGCCGGGAATCCCACCAACTTGATCACCCGCTCTCCGCGCTTCGTGTGGAACAGCCCGCCAATCACCGGACTGTGGGTATATGACCTCACCGTCATCAACAAGCGAACGGGCGAGCACGAATTCTCGCAGTCCGACCTGAACGACACGTCGTACGTATTCCCCCAGTTGCTCGAGTCCCAAACGGCGTATCGGTGGCAGGTGCATGCCCGCGTGCAATCGGGACGGCCAGGCGATCAGGTCACCGTGACGCGCGAAGGTTCGTTCGTGATCGCTCCCACGGATCAGCCGACATTCACGCTGCTCTATCAGAATTTCCCAAATCCGTTCGGGCGCGGCGAGCGGTCGATGGTCACCTGTTTTTGGCTCGATCTCGCGCATGAGGCGAAGGTCAAGCTCACGATCTACGACATCCGCCTTCGCGAAGTCCGCAACGTCATTCCCAGTCCCAATATCTCCGGCAGCTTGCCGCTCGGCGCATACGGACGGCAGAACGTGGGGACGGCGAGCGGCTGCGCCAAAGGTCTCGAGTGGGACGGGCGCGACGACGCCGGTCGGTTCGTTCCGCCCGGCGTGTACGTCGCGGTCTTCCAAGGCGACGGAACGCGCCAGTCGGTCAAGATCGTTTTCAAAGGCCAGTAACCGTGCGCTTCACCACGCTCGGCACGGGGACCATATCGCTCTCGCCGCACCGCGCCTGCGCCGGCTATTTGCTCGAAACGCCGGAGCTGAGACTACTCATCGATTGCGGAAGCGGCATCGCTCGGCGCTTCGCCGAATTGGGCATTGAATGGCAGACCATCACCCACGTCGCGTTGAGCCACTTTCACATCGATCATCACGGCGACTTGCCGACGTTGATCTTCGCCTGGAAATACGGCGCGCTTCCACCGCGATCGCTGCCGGTGGAAATCATTGGTCCGGTGGGAACGGCAGCACTGCTAGAGCGTCTGGCGGCGGCATATGGTGCGTGGCTCACGGCACCGGGGTTTGCGCTCACGATTCGCGAGATCACGCCCGATGACGCCGTCGAGCTTCCCGGCGCAGTGCGTCTCACCTGTCATGCGGTTCCGCACGCACCGGAGAGCGTGGCATATTCCATGGAGCACGGTGGACACCGAATCGTCTATACCGGCGACACAGGTCCGTCCGACGCGCTCGGCACGTGGGCCCACGGCTGCGATCTCCTCGTCTGCGAATGTTCGCTGCCAACCGAGATCGCAATCCATGAGCATCTCACGCCTGAGCAGTGTGCCGAGCTCGCCGCGGCGGCGGCGCCGCAGCACCTGGCGTTGACGCATTTTTATCCACCCGTTGAGCAGCTCGACGTTCGCTCGATCGTCGGCGCGAAGTACGCTGGACCCGTGACATTGGCGCACGACGGTTGGTTCATCGACATCGAGGATATGTAATGCTGGTCGTCATGGAGAATCACGCGACGCAGGATCAGATCAACCGCGTCGTGAAAATCATTGAGGAAATGGGCTACTCGGCGCGCCCCATGCCGGGCGAGACACGCACGACGGTCGGCTTGGTGGGCAACGACGGCCGCGTCGATGGCTCGCGCATCGAGTCGCTCGACGGCGTCGCCGAAGTCATTCACGTAAGCAAGCCCTACAAGCAGGTGTCGCGCGAATGGAAGCACGACAACACCATAGTCACCATCGCGCCGGGCGTCTCGTTCGGCGGCACGGAGATCGTGATCATCGCCGGGCCCTGCTCTGTGGAATCGGAGGAGCAGATCGTCGCGGCCGCACGCGCGGTGCGTGACGCCGGCGCCACGGCTCTTCGCGGCGGCGCGTTCAAGCCACGCAGCTCCCCATACTCGTTCCAGGGACTCGGCAAGCGTGGTCTCGAATTGTTGGCGCTCGCGCGACAAGAAACGGGTCTTCCCATCGTCACGGAGGCGCTCGACGAAGAAGGCGCGCATCTCGTCGCGGAATACGCCGACTGCATTCAGATCGGCGCGCGCAACATGCAGAACTATTCTCTGCTCCGCGCGGTTGGAAAACTCGGACGGCCCGTGCTGCTCAAGCGCGGCATGGCGGCAACGATTACCGATTTGCTCATGAGCGCCGAGTATATCCTGGCCGAGGGCAACGGCAGGGTGATCCTGTGCGAGCGCGGCATCCGCAGCTTCGACACGATGACGCGCAACCTGTTCGACCTCACCGCCGTGCCGATCGTTCAGAAATTGTCGCACCTTCCGATGATCGCCGATCCGAGTCACGGCACCGGTCTTCGCGACAAAGTCATTCCCATGGCCCGGGCAGCGGTCGCCGCCGGCGCCGACGGGGTCATCGTCGAAGTGCATCCAACGCCGGACCGGGCTCTCTCCGACGGCGGACAATCACTGTATCCCGATCAGTTCGCCCGTCTCGTTACCGAATTGAGAGCGATCTCGAGTGCGATCGGCCGGTCGGTGGCGCCTACGCCGGGAACGGTCGCCTCCGCACACGTGTAAGACTATCCATGAAACCGACCACGTCGCTGTTCGCACTGTGCCTCGCCGCCGCGCCGCTCGCTGCATCGCTCGGCGCACAATCCGTCGACGCCACCATCGATCGCGCCGTCGCCGCCTGGGCCAAGGTAAAGACGGTTCGCGGCACGTTTGAGCAAACTGTCACGAACTCGCTCACCGGATCGAGCGGTTCCGCACACGGCGCGTACGCTCAGGAGCGGCCCAATCGCCTCTCGATTCGCTTTTCCGCGCCCGACTCGAGCGCGATCGTGTCAGACGGCAAGGCGGTCTGGGTGTATTTGCCGAGCAGCGCGCCGGGGCAAGTGATCAAGCGTCCGGCGACGAACCAGAGCGCCGTTCCCATCGATCTCACCGGGCAATTTCTCGACTCGCCGCGCACCAAGTACGACATGACCGCCGCAGGAACGCGGACGGTCGACGGACACGCCGCCCGCGGTTTGACGCTCGTGCCCAAGAAAGGCGCGACTGCCGGGCCGTTCACCAAGGCGCTCGTCTGGGTGGACGATGACGATTCACTCATTCGAGAATTCGAAGTGAACGAGCCGAGCGGCGTGACGCGCCACATTCGTCTCACGGCCGTCGAGCTCAACGTGCCGGTCGAACGCTCCGAGTTTACCTTCGCGGTCCCGAAAGGCGTGAAGGTCGTGGATCAGACCAAGCCCTGATCGCCGCGATCGCCCGCGATCGCCGTCTAGGGCTTTGGTGGCGTCGCCGGCGGACGGGTCGACGCGCGCTCGAACACCATTTGCTCATTCGTTGCGCCGCGCAACAGATCGTGCGCCGTCGTGACCATCGAATCCGTGCGCAGTCGCTGAGCGAATTCCGCGCCCTCGCCAAACACATAGCGCGTGATCTCCGCGGCCAGTCGGCGGTCGACCGATGGCGCGGCGGCGGCAGACGTCTTGTCATCGAGCACGATTCCGCGCGTTCGCATCCGGCGAAGCAACTCGCCGCGCATGGCCGGCGTTACCACGACCGCAGGCGACGTCAGTGCGTGTGACGCCTTGAGCGACAAGGCGTAGTCCGTGAGCGCGTCCCGGAATTGCGGAATCTTGTCGCCGAGCGCGCGCAACAGGATGCTGTCCGTCGGGAGCGGCGCGGGGATCGGCAGAATGACGTCGGGAGTGATCCCGCCGCCCCCGAGGACCTTGCGCCCGCCGTCCGTCGTATAGTTTCGCGGCGCGGCCTTCGTCGAATCGGGCGCGCTACTCGCATCCTTGGCTTTCCGATTGATGCTTCGTCCGGACGGCGTGTACCACAGAGCCGTCGTGAGCTTCACGGCACCGCCGTTGGCCAGCGGAAACACGTTCTGCGCACTTCCCTTTCCGTACGTGGCCGTCCCCACCAACACGGCACGATCGTGGTCCTGCAGCGCGCCTGCGACGATCTCCGACGCGCTCGCCGAACTGCTGTCGACGAGCACCACGATCGGCAAACGCGGCCAGGGTTGCGGCGACTGATCGGCGTACGTTCGCGACGCTTCGGCGAGTCGTCCGTGCATGCTGACGATCCGCTGCCCGGGCTCGAGGAACAGCTCGGCGACGCCGACGCCTTCATCGAGCAGGCCGCCCGGATCGCCGCGCAGATCGAAGATGAGAGATTTCATACCGGCCGACTGCAGCGAGTCGATCGCCCGACGGAGATCAGGCGCCGATTGATCGCTGAAGATGGTCAGCGCCACGTACCCGACGCCGTCTTCCAGCATCATCGCGTGCTGCACTGAGCGTACGCGGATCTCGCGCCGCGTGAGCGCGAACGTGAGCGGGGCCGCGACGCCCGGCCGCTCGATGGTCAGACGAATCGTCGATCCGGGCGTGCCCCGAAGCGCGTTGCGCGCTTCCTCGATCGACGCGACGTGCATCGGCTTGCCGTCGACCTGGGTCACACGATCGCCAGTCTGAATGCCGGCCTCGACGGCCGGACCACCGGCGAGCGGCGCAACAATCGTGATCCAGCCGTCGCGCACGTCGACTTGCGCGCCGACGCCCGCGTAGCGCCCCGACGTGCTTTCCGACAATCGAGCAAGCAGCCGCGGCGACAGATAGCTGCTGTGCGGATCGTGCAGCTCGCTCACGAGGCCGTCGACCGTGCGGGTATACAGCGCCGAGTCGGATAACGTGTCGACGAAGTCCCGCGCAACGTGCCCAAGCACTTGATCGAGCAGATGCGCGCCGGCATTCTGGTTGCTCCGTGGCGTACCGCGGAGTCCGCGCTCGACCAGCCACCCACCCGAAACGAGCGCGCTGCCCAGCACAGCCGCGACAAACAGTCCTCGTGAACGACCCAGCTCTCTCATGTCGTCTCGCTTCCCGTCTCAGATCAGCCCAGCGACAGGGAAATTTTCGGGCCACTTGGTATGCAATGCTTCGATCACGCGAGCCAGAACGACCTCTTGTTCCCCAACTGCGTCGACGAGAACGATCGGACCGCACTCGGGATGCGCGCGCTGCCATTTCGCAGAGGCAAATCTCACGAATGCACCGGCCACACGTTCGTGAAACGCCAACTCCGCGCGCTCCATGCGATCGTGCGCGCCTCGGAGCTTCGCGCGCTCGAGGCCATCCTCGACCGGGAGCGTCATCAACATCGTGAGGTCCGGGACGAGGCCCATTGTCGCAATGCCGTTCGCCATTCGCAGCTCACTCTCGGGCAACCCGCGACCAGCACCCTGATACGCGTACGTCGAAAGAAAAAATCGATCAACCAATACGACTGCACCGGCGACGAGTGCCGGGCGGATCTCTCGTTCAACGAGCTGTGCGCGCGACGCCATGAACAACAACGCCTCGGCGCGGGGAACAATGTCCGACGCCGGATCGAGCAGCACGCGCCGGATCTCGTCACCGACAACCGTTCCGCCCGGCTCACGCACCGTGACGACCTTCTCGCCGCGCGCCCTCAGCCACTCGGCCAGACGGTGGAGCTGAGTACTCTTGCCCGCTCCCTCCGCGCCTTCGAAGACGATGAGCCGGCCGTAGGACATGAGAGTTTAGCCGAGCGTGATGATCGAGCTCGTCGCGCCCTTCTCTATACCCTCGAGAATCCAATCGTTCACGTGCCCCATCACCTTGTCGAAATTCTCCTGGGCGACGAGCAAACGCTGATACGCCGGCCGTCCCTGAACCTGTGAGAGCAAGCCGTCGAGCTCGCGCTCCATCTCTTCGGTCGGGCGTTCGCCCCGCTGCATCATCTTCTGCGCGTTGACGCGTAGCCCTTCCATTTTCTGAAGGAGCGCGACGGTGTCCTTGTCTTCGTTGAGCGTGTCACTCGAGCGTTTGACCGCCTGGTACTCAGCGCTTTGCCCGATCAGCCGCCCCAGTTCCTTCGCCTTGTCCTCAATCATCCCCGTCCCCCTCCTGTCGTCGGGTCCTGTCGTCGGGCGAGCACGAAGCGCTCGCGTCCTGTGAGATCCAGTTCAACTCGAATGGCGTGAAGCCGCTGCTCGCGACTCACGAGCTCCACGACCAGCGAGGCACGGCGTGCATCGACTTCCAGCGCAAGGAGACCGCCCGGTACCAACACTTCGGCGGCTTCGCGAACCAACCGCGCCGTCGCAGTCATTCCGTCGGCTCCGCTGAATAGCGCGACGGCGGGCTCCCAATCGCGGACGCTCGCCGGCAACGACGCGGCCTCGCTCCACGCAATGTAGGGGGGGTTGGACACGATCACACGGGCGCGAACGTCGGAGAACGCCCCGAGGAACGAACCGTGGAGCATCTTCACGGGCGCCCGCAGAAGTGATGACGACGTTTCGACGTTTCGCCGAGCCACGGCCAATGCATCGAGCGAGATGTCCGTGCCGTACACGCGAGAAAATCGGCCTTCCGTGGCGAGCGAAATCGCGATGGCGCCCGATCCTGTGCCGACGTCAATGGCGATGCCGCCGTCCGTTCCGCGCGTTTCGCGTAGAACCAGGTCGACGAGCTCCTCCGTTTCCGGCCGCGGAATCAGCACGCGTTCGTCGACGTCGAGCGTGAGATGTCGAAAGCTCGCTCGGCCCACCGCGTAGGCGAGTGGCGCGCCCTGAATGCGTTTGTCCGCAGCGTTCCGCGCGCGCGACAATGTGGCTGCGTCAACGCCGACGTCTCCGTTCATCGACGGCCAAAAGCGCGGGACGTCGTAAAGCGCCGCGATGATCTCGCGCGCCTCGGACGTCGGCTCGGCGATGCCGCTTGGAGAGCCCCGTGAGCCTTGCGACAGACGACGCGCGAGGTCATCGACCAGCGCGCGCACCGTCATCGTTTCGGCGACATGCTCCGTGGTCACGCGTCTTCTCCGAGTTGGTCCGCCACGTCGGCCATCTTGAGCGCGTCGATGAGCGGCCCGATGTCGCCGTCCATGATTCCCGGGAGGTTGTGCGACGTGAATCCGATCCGGTGATCGGTGACGCGGCTCTGCGGATAGTTGTACGTGCGGATCTTTGCCGAACGGTCGCCGGTCCCGACTTGTGTGCGACGCATTTTCGATCGCGCCGCCTCCTGCTCGGCGACGCGCAGATCGAGCAAACGGGCGCGCAGCACTTCCATCGCCTTGATCTTGTTCTGGAGCTGCGATTTTTGGTCCTGCTGGCTGACGACCAACCCGGTAGGCAAGTGCGTGATGCGCACGGCGGAGTCGGTGGTGTTGACGCTCTGCCCGCCCGGTCCCGAGGCACGAAAGACATCAATGCGGATGTCTTTGTCTTCGATCTTGACGTCGACTTCTTCCGCTTCGGGCAACACGGCGACGGTCGCGGCCGAGGTATGAATGCGCCCGGCGTTTTCCGTCGCCGGCACGCGTTGCACACGGTGGACGCCGGACTCGCGACGCAGCTCGCCAAACGGCCCGTCGCCGGCGACCTTGAATATGACTTCTCTAATGCCGCCAAGCGTGCCGTCGGACACAGACATCGGCTCGATGCGCCAGCCGCGGCGTTCGCAGTAGCGGCTGTACATGCGGAACAGATCGGCAGCGAAAAGCGCGGCTTCGTCGCCGCCCGTGCCGGCGCGGATTTCAACGATACAATGGCGGTCGTCGAGCGGATCGCGCGGCAGCATGAGCGGTGTGAGCGCGGCCTCGAGCTCGGCGATGGTCTGTTCGAGTCGGGTTTGTTCGGCGCGCGCTTCGGCGGCCATTTCGGGGTCGTCAACGGAAACGAGCTCGCGCACCTCCGCGAGCTCGTCTTCGGACTTTTGCAAACGGGCCGACAACTCCTTCACCGGCATCAGGCGCCGGTGTTCCCGACCGAGCTCCGCGAAATGAGCGGCATCGCGGAGACCGGTTGGGTTGACGAGCTCGCGTTCGACTTCTTCAGCGCGAGCGAGTGCGGCCGCTAACCGGTCGCGGAGGGCCAGGAGTGCCTCAGTTCTCGATTGTCGCGGTGGCCGCTGGTGCGGCGGGCGCGCCCGGCTTGGCGAACTTCTGGCGGAAGCGCTCGATACGGCCGGCGGTATCCATCAGACGCTGTTTGCCCGTGTAGAACGGATGGCACTCGGCGCAGACGTCGGTGTGAATTTCGGCCTGCGTGGAGCGGGTCTGGAATGTATTGCCGCAGGCGCACTTGACGGTCGCCGTTGCGTATTCGGGATGGATATCGTTTTTCATCGCAGTGTCTCTCGTGCAAGGGGGCGTGGAATTCGAGGAGCGCGGGACGCAGTCGCGTCCAACAACCTCCTCGGCCATCTGCCCTGGTTTGGTCCAGCTTTGAAACATAGCTGAGGGCGGCCTAAGGTACAAGGCGACAATGATTTGGGTAGTGGATCAGCGCGGGTTGTCGCCGCTCAGGGAATCTGTCGGCGGCAACAACGATGCGATCGCCGCCGCTTGTCGTTCGAGCCGCGCGATGAGCTCGTTCAAACGCCCGATCCGATCAATGTCCGAATCCGCGCTGGCAAAACTGCCGAGCGCGTCGACGGCGCCCTCCAAATTGCTGAGCCACTCGCGCGTAATTTTTCGATCGTCGGAATCCGGCAAATCATCGTTCAGGAGCGCGATTGCGGCCGCATAGTGCACTGAATCGCGCCGGCGTTGGTTGCTTCCGTCTGCGCTGAGATCGGGGACGCCAAGCTCGGAATCGTTTCCGCCCTCGAGCGTGATCATCGCGGCAATTCGGCTTGTCCATTTCCGGGCTCTCGGCCAGAGCGCCGGCGGAAGCGCAGGCTCCATGTTTTCACACATGCACTTCTCCGGTTGCGCGCAGACCCACTATGTACGTTGTTGAGCTCGTCGCAGCAATGTCGAGTCGATATGAGGGAGTCGCACTCGACCATGCACCCCACTCTCCCGACGCGTCGACGCCGACTGGGACATCGTCTAATTCCATCCGTCATAACGGCTTGCATAATGGTTTGCCCGTTTGACACGAGTCCCGGCACCAACTAACTTCGCGCCCAGCGCGTGGAGCGATTCACGCGGAGCTCCCGGGGCCACAACGTGCTGTCGACCCCGCCGCTCACGCCATGCAGCCACTCCTACGAATACACGCCCCCACGCGATTGACCACTACGGCTGATTTCTTGGCGACGGTCCCCCTTTTCGGCGGCCTCGACCGAATTGAGCTCCAAAAATTCGGGGAACTCACGCGAGAAAAGTTCTACCCGCGCGGAAGTGTGATCCTCTTCGAAAACGACCCGGGCGATTCCCTGTTCGTTGTTCGCCAAGGACGCGTCAAAGTCGTCCTGATCGGCGAAGACGGACGCGAAGTGATCCTCGGCGTCCTCGGTGTGAGCGAGCATTTCGGCGAGCTGTCGTTGATCGACGACCGCCCGCGGTCTGCCCATGTCATCGCCATGGAAGACTCGAGTTTGCTCGTGCTTCGCCGCGAAGACTTTCGTCGCCGAGTCGAGTCGTCGCCGGCCGTGGCGTGGGGACTGCTCACGGAATTGTCGCGTCGTTTGCGTCGCGCCGATGAAAAAATTGGTGGTCTCGTGCTGCTCGACGTCCCGGGTCGCATCGCGCGTCTCTTGCTCGATCTCGCGGAAGAAGCGGGCGGCAACACGATCGAGAAAGCGCTGACCCATCAGACGATCGCGCAGATGATCGGTGCGAGCCGCGAGACTGTGTCACGCGCGATGAAGGATTTCCAAGATGCGAATTGGGTGACGGTGGAACGGCGTCGAATCACGCTCTCCGATCGCGCCGCCCTCGAGCAACGTGCGCAAGCGCGGATTTAGCCCGTGTGCGGCGGTGTGCTGAGGCTACACGAGCATGCTGGCCCGCCGGTAGCCTGTGATGATTGTCACCGAGCCCCGGTGACTCCCTTCCTAGCCGGTCTCGGCTTGAATTCCCCACTATTGCCGCTAAGCACTGAGGTGTGTGGGTCATGACATTGCGATTGCGGTTTTGGGGGACGCGCGGCTCGGTTCCCAGCCCGGGCCCGCACACGGTGCGCTATGGTGGCAATACGCCTTGTGTGGAGGTTCGTACCGACACGGATTGGCTCGTCATTCTCGATGCCGGAACCGGGATTCGCGAGCTCGGCCGCTCGCTCGTTTCCGGGTCGAATGGCAAGGCAATCGCCGCGGATATCTTCCTGACGCACGCGCATTGGGATCACATTCAAGGCATCCCGTTCTTCGCTCCGATCTTCCTCCCCGGGAACCACTTTACCATCTGGGGGTCGAAGACGCTGGAGACGAGCATCGACCGGGTGATTCGCGACCAGATGTCACCGGTCGTGTTTCCCGTCACGTTCGAACAACTCGATGCGACGATCGACTTTAGCGAGATCGCCGAGGAGCGGCGCAACGGCAGCGGGTATGATGTGACCGCCTTCGCCGTACAGCATCCGGGCGGCGCACTGGGCTACCGGTTTTCAAGTGGGGACGTTGGGGGCCGCTCGTTCGTCTATATCTCGGACAACGAGCTTGGACCGAGCCCGGCCTATGGGGCGCGTCCAACCTGGAAGGACGAAATTGTGGAGTTCGTGCGAGGAGCGACCCTGCTCGTGCACGATGCGACGTATACGACGGACGAATACGAGAAGCACCGCGGCTGGGGACATTCGACGTACGAAGACGCGGTGACGTTGGCACTCGATGCCGGTGTGGAAGAATTGGTGTTGTTTCACCACCGGCCCGAGCGGACGGACGATGAGATGGACGAGTGCGTGGCCGCGTGCCGCGCTCTCGCGGAGCAACGCGGCGGCACGCTGAAGATCACCGCGGCGGCTGAAGGGATGACCTTAAGCGTTTAGTGTTTTCTCAAGTGTCTCAGGAGGAGACCAATGTCGCGTTCATTGTCGTACGCCACTCGAATGTTCGCCGCCGCCGCGCTGGCCCTGCCGGCCGTCGCGCTGGCCCAGGCCGACACTCGGCCCGTCGTCGTCGTGTTCTCCTTCAACAACAACGCGATCGGGAAGGACCACGCCGACTATGACGGCATGAGCAAGGGCGTTCAGGATCTGCTCATCACCGATCTCGCCGGAAACTCCAAGGTCCGGCTCATCGACCGCGCGAAATTGCAGGATCTTCTCGCGGAGCAGAACCTGTCCAAGACCAACGTCGTGGATCAAGCCACCGCCATCCGCGTCGGCCACATGCTCGGCGCACAGTACGCGATCACCGGCGGATTCATCACCGACGGCAAGAGCAAGACGCGTCTCGACTCGCACGTGATCGACATGGAGACGTCACAGATCAGCAACCCGCAGACGGTCACCGGTGCGGCCGACGATGTGCTCGGCCTCATCGCGCAGTTGTCAACGAAGGTGAGCGGAGGTCTGAACCTCGCCCCCAAGCCGGGCGCACCGCGTAAGACCGGCGAGACCGGCGAGGCAGCCAAGACATCGCCGACTCAGACCGGCACACCGGCGGCGTCGCCGGCCGCGAAGGCCGCGACTGAGACGTACGCCAAGCCGGTTTCCGAGAAGTCCATGAAGGTCAAGCTCGACGTCGCGACGATGAAGGTCTACTCCAACGCGCTCGACGAGATGGACAAGAAGAACAACGCCAAGGCCATCGAGTTGTTCAAAGTCGTCAACGCCAAGTTCCCCGACTTCGAACCGGCTTCGAACAACTTGCGCAAGCTGTCGCCGACAAAGGCCAGCCACTGATTCGCCTCTTGTGATGTCTGACCCGCCGTCTCTCATCACGAGAGGCGGCGGTTTTTTTCGCCGAGCCTCGCATGCATCTACGCACCGCAGAGTGAAGCCGCTACTCATCGCCGCCGTCGGCAGAACATGGTCGTCGGCACCATTCGGACGTCGTGGCGATGACGTCGAGCTGAGGAACGTTCCCGTGCTCCCGACGGTCGCGGCGCTCGACCCGGCGCGCGCGACGGTCATCGTGCTCGATCGCGCTCTATTGAGTAGCGCGGGCGGCGACAACGAACCGATTCGCGAGCTCGCCAAGTATGCGGCGATCGTCGGGCTGGGAAATGCCGGCGAAGACGAGCCGCCCAAGGACTATCCGACGGACGTGCTCACCGGATATCTCCCCGCGAACGCGGCCGTCGGAACGATCGTCGCCATGTTGCGCGGAGCCTTTCGTCACGCCGCATCGATCGTCGCGGAACGACGCGCCGTCGCCGAACAGGACGAGCGCCAGCGCGAGCTGCGAGAGCTCACGCGCGTCGGCGTGGCATTGTCCACCGAGCGCGATTTGTTGACGCTGCTCGAAATGATCTTGAGCCAGGCGCGCCGAATCACGACGAGCGACGCGGGATCACTGTATCTGTGCGACCAGGCCGCCGACGGCACGCCCATCAACGCGCTGCGATTCAAGTTGTCACAGAATCACACGCTGCCCGCGCTGCCGTTCAACGAATACACGGTCGCCATCGATCACTCGAGTCTCGCCGGCTACGCCGCCGCGACGGGCGAGCCATTGGTGATCTCCGACGTCTACCTGTTGCCCGACGACGTCACGTACAAGCAGAACCGAAGCTTCGACGAGAAGTTCGGCTATCGCACCAAGTCGATGCTCGTCATCCCGATGAAGACACATCGCGATGAGATCGTCGGCGTGCTGCAGTTGATCAATCGAAAGCGCGATACGAACACGCGCCTGTCGTCGCCGGACGTGGTGGACCGCGAGGTGTTGGCGTACGATCGCCGATCGGTGGAATTGGTGACTGCGCTGGCGTCGCAAGCCGCCGTTGCGATCGAGAACAGCCGGCTCTACGAGGACATCGAGCGGCTGTTCGAGGGCTTTGTCACAGCCGCCGTGACGGCGATCGAATCGCGCGATCCCACGACGTCCGGCCACTCGGACCGCGTGGCGACGCTGACGGTTGGACTGGCCGAGGCGGTCGATCGTGGCGGCGAAGGGCCGTATCGAGATCTTCGCTTCAACCGCGAGCAACTGCGCGAGCTTCGCTACGCCGGGCTCCTGCACGACTTCGGCAAGGTCGGCGTGCGCGAACAGGTGCTGATCAAAGAGAAGAAGCTGTATCCGGAGCACCTCGAGCTCATTCGGAACCGCTTCGCTTTTCTGATGCAGGGAGCGGATCTCGCCTTTGAGCGCGAACGCGCGGAACTTCTCCTGTCCGGCGGCCGCGACGCCTACGACGAAGCGTTCGATCGACTACAGTCTTCGCGGCAATCGACACGCGGGGAGCTTCGCCGGTACCTCGACGCGATCGTGGCGGCCAACGAGCCGACGATCCTCGCCGAGGGCAGCTTCGACGAGCTGGCCGAGATCCGTCACCGCACGTTCGTGGACTTCGAGGGCGTCGAACAGCCGCTGCTCGCCGACGACGAGCTGCAGTTTCTCATGATCCGAAAGGGCAATCTCGACGACGCCGAGCGGCGTGAGATCGAGTCGCACGTGACGCACACCTATCGGTTTCTCGAACGGATTCCATGGACGCGGGAGCTCAGAGGTATACCAGAGATCGCTTATGGCCACCATGAGAAGCTCAACGGCCAGGGCTATCCGAGAGCGGTGGGCGGAGCGGCGATCCCCGTTCAGACACGGATCATGACGATCGCCGACATCTTCGACGCGCTCACCGCCACCGACCGGCCGTACAAACGCGCCGTCCCCTGGGAGCACGCGATCGATATCTTACAGATGGAAGCGAAGGAAGGCATGATCGATAAGCATTTACTCAACAGCTTCGTCGAGGCTCAAATCTTCCGCGCTGTGCTCGACAAAATCCCTTGACGGCGCACCCGGTCGCACCGATGCACTTTGCCCCCCTCGGTGATCGCGCCGTCATGATCACGCTCGGCAACGCCATCAGCGAAGCGACGCATCGCCGCGTTCGTGCCGTGACGGCGCGGCTGACGGCGCGGCCGCCGGCGGGCATCATTGACGTCGTTCCGGCCTTCGCCAGCGTGGCCGTGCACTACGATCCATTCCTCGCCGGCCGCCATGAAGGCGCGTCGCCGTTCCGCGACATGGTCACAGCGCTGGAAGAGTTCTTGGCCGACATCGCCGACGACGCGCTTCCTTCCCCGCGCTTGGTGGACATTCCCGTTTGTTACGGCGGCGAGCTCGGTCCCGACCTGGAGAACGTCGCCGCCAAACACGATATGGACGCCGCCGAGGTGGTGCGGATCCACATCACGGGCAACTATCTCGTCTACATGATTGGATTCATGCCGGGTTTCGCCTACCTCGGCGGCCTGTCCGACCAAATCGCCACGCCGCGACGTTCGACGCCGCGCACCGTTGTCCCCGCCGGAACGGTCGGCATCGGCGGGCAACAGACCGGCGTGTATCCGCTCGATTCCCCGGGCGGATGGAATCTCATCGGGCGGACGCCGATCAAGATTTTCGACATCGGTCGCGAGGAGCCGACGTTGCTTGCGACCGGCGACCGCGTGCGCTTCCGCGCCATTTCCCTGGAGGAGTTTCGCGAGAGGTCCGCCCGCTCATGACCCTCCACATCGTGACCGGCGGACTCCAAACGACCGTGCAGGACCTCGGCCGCGCCGGTCACCAGAGCCAGGGCATTCCCGTTGGCGGCGCCATGGACCTTCTTGCGCTTCGCGTCGGCAACCTGCTCGTCGGCAACAACCATGGCGACGCGGCACTCGAAGCGACGCTCATCGGGCCGGCGATCACGTTCGATCAGGATACGCTCATCGCCCTGACCGGTGCGGATCTCGACGCGAGTATCAACGGCACGCCTGTGCCGGCATGGCATCCGATCTTCGTACCACGCGGCGGCACGCTTCGATTCGGCCAACCGCGGCTCGGCTGTCATGTGTACGTCGCCGCTGCAGGAGGAATCGACGTCCCGCTCGTCTTCGGAAGCCGGAGCACATATCTCCGCGCGCATTTCGGCGGCTACGAAGGGCGCGCGCTTCGCTCGGGCGACGCGGTGCAGGTCGGTGTTCCCTCGCGATTGTCGGAGCGCATGGCTGCGTCCCTTCGCGAATCAGGCGCGGTTCCCGCGGTGGCACGCTGGAGTCTCGGCGGGTTGTTGCGGCCGAGGTATGGCGACGATCCGACGGTGCGTCTCCTGGCCGGCGCGCACATCGGCGCGCTGAGCGGTGACGCACGCGAGCGATTCTTTAGTGGCACGTTTCGCGTGTCGTCGAGCTCGGATCGCATGGGTTATCGCTTGGAGAGCGTCGAGTTGGCGCTCGAAGCGCCCGTGGAACTGCTGTCGGAAGGCGTTGTCTTTGGTACAGTGCAGTTGCCGCCAGCGGGCGCACCCATTGTGCTCATGGCTGATCGCCAGACCACCGGCGGGTATCCGCGCATCGGCGAAGTGATCGGCGTCGACCTCCCGTTGATTGCTCAACTCAAACCAGGCGACCGGCTTCGGTTTCGTCTCGTCTCGCTGGACGACGCCCAGCGGTTGTACCTTGCGCAGGAGCAAGAGCTCGCGCAGGCGCGTTTCGCCATCGGCCTGCGGTCATTTTGAGTCATCATCCAAGAATCATCTGAGAATCGTCATGCTCGACCGAGTCGACCTGAACTGCGACATGGGTGAGAGTTTCGGCGCGTATTCCATCGGCGCCGACGAAGCGGTCTTTCCGCACATCACGTCGGCGAACGTCGCGTGCGGGTTCCACGGCGGCGATCCAAGCGTGATGCGCACCACGATTGCCCGCGCACAGCAAGCCGGTGTCGCGGTGGGAGCGCATCCCGGCCTTCCCGACTTGATCGGCTTTGGCCGCCGCGTCTTGGACGTGAGCGAACAAGAGGCCTACGACATGGTTGTCTACCAAGTGGGCGCCCTGCTCGGCTTCGCGCGCGCGGCTGGAGTCCCGTTGCAGCATGTGAAGGCACACGGCGCGCTGTACAACATGGCGGCGGCCAAGCGCGAGCTCGCCGCGGCCATCGCTCGCGCCGTGCGCGACGTGGACCGCGCGCTCGTGCTGTTTGGATTGCCGGGAAGTCATCTGATCAGCGAAGGCGAAGCCGCCGGGCTGACCACCGCCTGCGAGGCGTTCGCCGATCGAAATTACATGACCGACGGATCGCTCGTGTCGCGTAAACGCGCCGACGCGCACGTGCACGACGCCGATCAGGCGGTGGCGCGCGCGATTCGCATGGTCCGTGAAGGCAAGGTCACGTCAGTCGACGGCAGCGAGATTGCCATCCGCGCCGACACCATCTGCATTCACGGCGACGGTCCGCACGCTTCAGAGTTTGCTCAACGCCTCCGCTCGGCATTCGAGGCGGCGGGTATTGCAGTCCGCGCCATCGGACGGGCGCCGTAGACCTCGCCCAACGCAGTCAAAAGCGGATTTCCTTTCCGTCCTCGGCGGCCTTGTAGACCGCCTCGATCACGCGATGCAGCGTGACCTGGTCGTCGGGCGCTTCATATGTCGTCTCGCCGCGCACGACCGCCAGAAAATGCGCGAGCTCCGCTCGATATGACTGAATGAACGCGCTCTCGCGCCCTGCCGCACCACTCGGCGACACATCCGTGGGACGTCCGTTGAGCTCCTTCACCACGCGCAGCGGAGCCAGGCGTGCGCTGCCACGCGTCGCCAGAGCCTCGAACCACCAACGCTCTTCTTCGCCCACGTAGGCCGACGAGACGTCGAACAAGAACGACGATCCGCCCGCGCACTCGAGTTGCACGACCATCGCTTCCTCGACCGCGCTCGCACCACGTCCGCGATCCATATGCGCGGTGACTCGCTGCGGCTCGGGGTAGCCGGCAAGCCACAATGCGAGATCGAGCAACGGCACACCGTGCTCGAGGAACGCACCGCCGCCCGACTCGGCGCGACGCTGGCGCCAGCCTTCGTTCGGACGTTTGAAATGGTAGGCACCGGCGCGGATCCCAACGGTCTTCCCCAACTCTCCGCCTTGAATGAAGCGCGACAAGGTTTGGACGTCGGTCCGGTAGCGGTGATTGTTCGCCACGCTCACGGTACAGCCGGTCCGGCCGGCCGCGGCGAGAATCCGTTCGACGCCACGGGCCGACAACGACAGCGGACGCTCGCACATGACGTGACGCTTCGACGCAAGCGCGCTGAGCACGTGGGGCTCATGTAAATGGTTGGGCGTCGCGATCACCACCGCATCGAGCTCCTCCATCTCGAGCAGGTCTTCGATGTCGGTGAACGTGTCGGGTATGTCGAAGCGGTCGGCAAGCGCGCGCGCCTTGCTGCGATCGTTGTCGCACACGGCAACCAGCTGGGCGCCGCGCATCTTCGATAGCACTGGGAGGTGGGCGAGTTGCGCGATGGCGCCCGCGCCGACAACTCCGATTCGTACTGTGTCCTTCATCGCTCCCGTCCGTTTCCATTCGAGGCCGGCACGATCGCACGAATCTGCCCGAAATAGTACGTGGCACCCCCCCGGATTTGTGTCGACCGAAATCCGCTGAGCATGTCGGCCCGCACACTTCCCTCCACGCCGAGATGACTGACGAGCTTCAGCGAGACGCCGCCGGTCACGTAAAAACCGCCGGCAATGGCATCGAGCGAGCGTTCGACGAACGTGCCCTCGATGAGTTTCCCTTCGGCGTTCATCACGTGCGCGGCGATTCCGAATCCGAGAAACGGTTTGAGCTCGCCGCTGTACACGGGTGCGTAGCGTAGGTCGCCGCCGATGGTCACGTCGTACAGCGAGATTGGTGACGCGACGACGCGGGTGCTCCCGGAAGGAGCACTGAGGTTCGTATTCAACGTGTCGACGAACGAGCGGACGACCGCATCTCGAAAGCGCGACGTCCAGTAGCTGCCGCCGAATACGACGTGCCATCCACGCGCAATCTCGCCGTAGTCCGCTTGGATGGCGTACAGCGACGTCGGTTCCAATTGCGACGGAAGAATGTGCCCGATCGATGCGCCCAGCGACGTGATCTGGAGTTTGTCCAGGTTGAGACGCTCCATGAGCGAACCCGTGGCCTGAGCCGCGAGAGGACGCGCGCCGGCAGCGATCATCGCTGCGCAGACGATCACTTCTCGCACGCGCTTATTCAGCAGCACCGACGGTCGTCCCCGGGTAGTACGTGCGAAGAATGGTGCGATAGTCCTGACCCGCCCGCGCCCGTCCGATGGCGCCCCACTGACACATGCCGACGCCATGTCCATTGCCCATTCCGCGGAGCGTGAGTCGAGCCACTGAGCCGTCCGACCCCGGCGTGGTTTCGATCGAAAAGAACGTGCTGTTGAGAATCTCACCACCCGGAGGGCGCAAGACGTACCGCATGTCGTTGCCGCGGAGAACGAAGTTGCCGCGATCCGTGGTCACGGTGATCGTCCCGTTTCGACCTGACGCGGTGTGCGAACCAACCGTCACATCGCGCGCAACGCCGGGGGTTCGCCCGGGCACCGAGGTATACGTCGCGAGATATTGAACGAGCGCGGCGTTGAGCGCCGTTCCCTCGATCGTACGCGTCCAGCGAAAGCGCGATGAGAGATCGCAGTAGAACCGATCCGTGCCGGGAATGCGATCGCTCACACGTTGCAAATATGGCTCGTCGTTCGATCGCCAGATCTCTGACGCCGCGGCCGTCGAACCCCCGCACGTCGACGAGTAGGGAGCGTTGACGACGCGTCCGGCGTACTTGAGCACGAGTGTGCGCGTCGACTCCACCGCCTCCGACGCCACCGACGTCTCGACCGCGACGCCGCCGTACACTTGATCCAGCACCCCGCCCGTGACGTCGTAGTTGCGAACGCCGCCGACGGCCAGGTGGATGTAGGCATAGCTTCGCGCTGTCACGGCCTGTGCTTGCACGGCCGCGGAATCCCCGTCAGCGCGCGTTCCGATCTCGAGCGGCACGACGCCGCGCAAATAGTCGTCGATCTTCACGACGTTCACGACGGCGAGCCCGCTGTCACCGCCATAGAATGCGACCTCGCCACGATACGGCTTTCCACTCAGGGTGAGCAACGCCTCGCCGACCGGACGCGCCATCAACGGCTGATCCACCCACACGGTGCCAACGCCGTCCGGGCGTATCGCTCGCACCTTCCGCCCGGCGTTCTCGACGCGCCACCCTTCATCGCGCGCCGCGCGAGCGATGAAGGAACCGTCGCGACTCGTGAACATCAAACCACCGGGCGACGAGACGCGCGCCGCCGGTCCGCCGACGGTCAACAGAACGCGAATGGTTCGATCGCCGGCGTCAACTCCAGTCCGTCCACTCCCATCCACCACGCGACGCCGGTTGAGATCGTACACCGGACCCGAATCTCGTGGAGCGACTGGAGCTGTTGGCGCAGGCGCAGGCTTTCGGGCCGTCGCTTTCGGCGGTGGAGCGGTCACCGGATACGGTACGACCTCAGGCTCCGGCGCCGGCGACGCAGGCGTGCACGCGAACAAGCCGAACGCCACTCCCACCCAGCGCCTACGCACCCGTCGCTCCCATTGCGTCGTCGAGCCGATTGATCGTTTCATCAACATCGGCATCGGTGTGCGCGGCCGACATAAATGCCGCCTCGAACGCCGACGGCGCGAGATAGACCCCTCGATCGAGCGCCTCGTGGAAGAACCGCCGGAAGCGATCGACGTCGGACGTCTTCGCGTCGGCAAACGACCGCACCGGCTCCGCGCGAAAGAAGAATCCCCACATCGATCCGGCACAGTCGGCCGTCAACGGAATACGGCGACGCGCCGCAATTTCTCGAAGCCCGTGCACGAGCCGCGCGGCGCGGAATGCGATGCGCTCGTGCATCGCCTGAGTGAGTTGTGTGAGCGTCGCGATTCCCGCCGCCATCGCGAGCGGATTGCCCGACAGTGTGCCCGCTTGATACACGCTACCCGACGGCGCGACCTGCTCCATCAAGTCCTTCCGACCACCATACGCAGCGACGGGCAAACCACCGCCGATCACCTTCCCGAGCGTCGTCAAATCCGCCGTCACGTCGAATCGCTCGCGCGCGCCGCCGAGTGCGATGCGAAAGCCCGTCATCACTTCGTCGAAGATGAGCAAGGAGCCGTACTGATCGGCGAGCGCGCGAAGCCCCGGCAAAAACGCGGGGTCAGGAGCAATGAAGCCGGCATTTCCCACCACCGGCTCGACGATGATTGCCGCCACACGATGTGCGCGCAGCAACGACTCCACCGCGCCAAGATCGTTGAATGGCGCGACGACGGTGAGCGACGCGAGCGCCTCGGGAACACCCGGCGAATTCGGAAGCCCCAACGTCGCGACGCCGGAGCCGGCACGCACCAGAAACGAATCGGCGTGCCCGTGATAGCATCCGTCGAACTTGAGTATCACGTCGCGTTCCGTGACGGCGCGCGCGACACGCACCGCGCTCATCGTCGCCTCCGTTCCGCTCGAGACGAACCGCAGCATCTCGATGTGCGGCATGCGGTCCACGATCATCTCGCCCAATTGGACTTCGAGCTCCGTCGGAATCCCAAAACTCGTCCCGCGGCGCATCGCGTCGTTCAATGCGTCGAGAACGACCGGCGGCGCATGACCGAGCACGAGCGGGCCCCACGACAACACGTAATCGATGTATTCGCGGTCGTCCACATCCCAAATACGACACCCCTCACCGCGATGAACAACGAAGGGCTCTCCGCCGACACCACCGAACGCCCGCACCGGCGAGTTCACGCCGCCCGGGAAAAGCGCGCGCGCGCGCGCCATGACTTCATTCGAACGTGTCGTCACCGTCCAAAGCTTCCAATCGATGTGAATACCGGGAGCGCTCGGCTCGCGTTCGGTCGCGGAGTCGGCGCGGACACTCTGCGAACGAACGACGCCGCGTAGTCGACATCCTCGAGCACTTCGTCAAGACACACGTCGAGAAACGAGCCAGGCGTCACGCCGTTGGCGCCACTGACATATGTCACGCCATCGATGTCGTCGGCTTGCCACTGCGTTCTCGCCTGCACAATGCCGTCGTCGACGCGATCCACGAGCGCGCGCACCGTCTGGCCAAGGCGCTGCTCATATCGCTCGCCCGTCACGAGCCGCTGCAATTCATTCAATCGTTCCAGACGCTCGCGCTTCACGTCCTCGGGGACATCGTCCGCCAATTCCGCGGCGCGAGTTCCTTCTTGCGGCGAATACGTGAACGCGCCAACGCGATCGAATTGCACGTCTTCGAGAAAACTCATGAGCGTCGCGAAATCCTCGTGCGTCTCGCCCGGAAATCCCACAATGCACGTCGTCCGGATCGCCACACCCGGGACGACCGAGCGAATGCGCTCGACCTTTTCGCGAATCGTCCGCTGCCGCTCGGGGCGCCGCATGCGCGCGAGCACCGCGTCGGACGCGTGTTGAATCGGCATATCGAGATACGGCAGCACCCTCGGCTCCGTCGCCATCTGCTCGAGTAACCGCGGCGTGAGTCCAGCCGAGTAGAGATAGAGCATGCGGATCCACGGAACCGTCGTCTCTTTCACTAGCGCATCGAGTACGTCGGAGAGACCAAGCCCTTCGTCGCGACGATCGCGTCCGTAGTGCGCGAGGTCCTGCGCGACGAGATTCAACTCGCGCGCACCCTGCGCCTCGAGCAAGCGCGCTTCGTGCACAATCTCGTCGAGTGCGAACGAGCGATGCTTGCCGCGCATGAGCGGAATCGCACAAAACGCGCAGCCATGGTCGCAGCCTTCGCTGATTTTCAGATAGCGGACGTGCGGCAAACCGCCGGCGAACATCCGGACGCCAGGATGGACGACGGGAACATCCTCGGCCCCAATGAATCCGCGCTCCTCGAGCTCGGGAATGAGGCGATCCATTTCGGATGAGCCGAGGAAGAGGTCGACCTCGGGCAGCGCGTCGAGGAGCTCGGCTTTGTGGCGCTGCACCATGCATCCGACGCCGACGACCGCGCGGCAGCGCCCCGTTTCTTTGAGACGACCGGCTTCGACGAGCGCGTCAATCGATTCCTTTTTGGCTGCGTCGATGAAGCCGCAGGTGTTGACGACGATGACGTCGGCGTCGGCCATGTCCGCGGTGTATTCGGCGCCGCGGTCGGCGAGCTGGGCAACATAGCGTTCAGTGTCGACGGTGTTTTTGTCGCACCCGAGCGTGATGACGGAGACTTTGAGCGCTCGAGCGCCGGAACTGGCTGATGGCATTGATGTAAGCTACACCGGGGACTCGATTTGGCTCAACGCGGGCCGCGTCGGAGCCGTCTTGCGGGGCCGCCCGAATGTTCGTCTTGCGTCCGTAACCTTTGTGCTGTAAAGTACTCTGCATGACGACGCCGACCATCGACACGCTCGAGCGCACTCGCCCACGCAACGCAGACCCCGCCGTCGGCGCCCACGGCCGCAGGCTCCTCACCGCACCACTCGCCGCCCGCGTGGCCGCAGCGGCAGTCATCGTTGGCGTCACCGGCGACCTCCTGCTGCATGAGTCGCTCACCGGCCTCGCGTTTCCTGTCTGGATGACGCTCGCTGCGCTCTGCATGATCGCGCTCGTCTGGAATAGCGGCCGAGCGATGCCGCGCGAGGCTGGTGCATGGCTCGCGACGGCCCTGCTCTTTTCCTGTGGCCTGGCGTGGCGGTCCGCAGAAACGCTGCAGGTGTTCGACCTCCTGTCGACGGTCGGCGCCCTCGCGATGGCGGCCGTCGCTCTCAATAACGAGCGAGCCGCACTTCTCGCCCTTCGACTCCGCGACACACTGTGGGCACTCGGCGCGGTCGTACTCGACGTCGTCGTGGGTCCGGTGCCCGTTGCTCTCGAGTTGGCGGCCGACGGCCGGCGCGAACGATCGCTCCGTCCCGCTCGACCGGCGATACGACGCGCGCTCATCGTCGCCGCCGTGGTGCTCGTCTTCGGGTCGTTGCTCCGTAGCGCCGATCCCATTTTCGCGAGCCTCGTTTCACTCCCCGATTTCGACGTGGACAATCTGGTTGGACACGTCGTTCTCACTGTCTTTTTCGCGTGGGTGTTCGGCGGTTGGGCGCGGAGCAGTCTCGCGATCGACCCCGATCCACGACGCGCACCGAACGGAATGCCGTTCTCCCTCGACATGGCCGACGTTACGACAACACTCACGACGCTGAACGTGCTCTTTGGCGCCTTCGTCGCCACACAACTCGGTTGGTTTTTCGGCGGCGAGCGCTTTCTTCAAGCACGCACCGGACTCACCGTCGCGAGCTATGCGCGCCAAGGATTCTTCCAGATGGTCGTGGTCGTCGCGCTCGTCGTGCCGCTGCTCGTCGCAACGCGGGCTGCACTTCGCCCCGGACGCGAGCTCGCGCGACGACACACCCGGCTCTCGTTGCCGGTGATCGGATTACTTGGCGCGATCATCGTCTCGGCCGTGCTGCGCATGAAGCTCTACGTTCGCTATTACGGCATGACCACCGAGCGATTCTATCCGCTCGTCGTCATGGTGTGGCTCGGAATCGTGCTGGTTTGGCTCGCGCTGACGGTACTTCGCGGTTGGGGACGTCCGTTCCTCGCCGGCGCACTGGTGTCAGGCCTGGCCACGCTGGCCGCGCTCAACGTCGCCGATCCCGACATGATCGTCGCGCGAATCAACGTCGATCGCGCCGCACACGTCTCGCTCGCCGGCGAGCCGGCGCTCGACGTCGGATTTCTCGCGAGCCTCAGCGGACGCGCGGTCGCCGTTGCGACACGGGCAACGCTGGCGAATTCAGTTGGGCCGGACGGAAGCCAGATTCGCGAGATCGATGACGCGCAGCGTTGCGAAGCAGCGCGCGAGCTACTCGCCCGTTGGGGCCCGACGTCACCGGCACGCTTGCGCCGGAGCGGCGATGCTGCGTGGAGAAGCTGGAACGCCGGCGAGGCCGTCGCGCTCGACGCGGTTGCCCCGCACAGCGCTGAACTACGAACTGTGAAACACGCGGCCTGCGCGCGCGCACGACAGCGTCCGCCTCAGCGGTAGTTTCCGAACTTCAATTCCACGCCGAAGTCTCCTTTTCGAAGCACCGCCATCGCCTCCTGGAGATCGTCCTTCGATGGCGACGTCACTCGCACCTGATCGCCCTGAATCGCGGCCTGAACTTTCTTCAGCTTCGCATCTTTGATCGCGGCGGCGACCTTCTTGGCCGTGTCCGAATCGAGCGACGTCTTGAGCTTGATCTCGCGGCGGACCGTGTCGCCCGCCGCCTGCGTGATCTCGCCGATGTCGAGATTCTTCACCGACACGCCGCGCTTGATCAACTTGGCCTGCACCACATCGAACAGCGCGCGCATCTGAAAATCGCTGTCGGCCACGAGCCCGATCGATTCCTCGGCGCGCTTGAAATCGATTTCCGCGTGAGAGCCCTTGAAGTCGTAGCGCTGTGCGATCTCCTTCTGCGCCTGGTTCATGGCGTTGTCGACCTCTTGCAGGTCAACGCCGGTGGTTACGTCGAATGAAGATGGTTGGGGCATGAAAGCGATTTGGCGTTGGTTATGACGGCACCGACCGCTATCGGTCGTTGCTCGCCGTTTTTTCTGCGGACTTCTTTTTCAATTTCGTGTCGTACCACTCGACCATGCGTTTGTACTCGTCGAGAAAGTCCTCGACGCTGGCGACGCCGCCGCCATGTCCGCCGTTCGCGTAGCTGACCCACACGACTTCCTTGTTCAAGCGACGCAGCGCGTAGTACATCTCGCGGCTGTTGATCTCCGGCACGTTGGAATCTTGCGCACCGGTGATCAACATCAGCGGTGTCTGGATGCGGTCGGCGAACATGATCGCCGAGTGCGCGACGTATTTCTGCGGCTGCTGCCAGAGCGTCGCGCCCAAGCGATCCTGCTGCCGCTCGGCCGCCGTGATGTTGCGGACGCCGAGTCGCGGGCTATCCGTGTAGAAGCTGATCATGTCGACTTTGCCGGAAATATTGATCGCGGCTTTGAAGCGATTGGTCTGCGTGATCAACAAATTCGTGGCGTAGCCGCCGTAGCTCGTGCCTTGGACGCCGAGCTTGCTCGAATCGGCAACGCCCATCTCGATCAACTTGTTCGCCGCGGCGAGCACGCCCTTCTCCCATGCTTCGCCGGGATAGCCGATGTCGAAATCGACCGACGGCTTCACGACGACGTAGCCGTTGGCCGCGAGGATGTTCGCCGCGACGTCCCATGAGTCATCGAAGAAGTCTTCGTAAATGATGAAGACGGTGGGATAGGCTTTGCCCTTCTGATAGTCGGCGGGATAGTGGACCACGCCGTACTTCGAGTGCCCGTCGGCGTCGAGATAGTTGAGCAGTTCAGTGGGACCGAAGTGCTTCGCGGCGAGTTGCGGATTCGATTCGATGAAGCGATGCAGGCTTCCGAGGTTGCCGTCCGCGCTAAACACTTCGCTGGGACGATTCCCCTCGGTCACCGTGAGGAAGGCCGTGCTGCCGTCTTTCGACAGACGGAGTCCGGAATACGAGCGACCGTCTTTCACCAACTCGGTGGTTTTTTTGGTGGCGCGATCGTAGCGTACGATGCCGCGCTCCCACTTCGTGCGCGACGCGCTGTTGAAGTAGAGCTTGGACCCATCGTCGCTCCACGCGGCGAACGTCACGCGCGGCGCGGCGGGATTCGAATCGTTGGTGACGATCGCGAGATCGCGAGTGTTGGTCGCGAGATCGTAGACCCACAAACTGTCGCGATTAGAGATCAGCAATGCGTCCCCGCGCGGACTGAAGCGCGATGCGGTGAATCGATTCGCCGCGGGCGCGCCGCCGCGACCACCGCGCCCGCCTCGTCCCGTCGCGGCAGTCGTGTCGGCCGGCTCGGGCGTCGCACCCTTGGGAAGCTCGGGCGGACCTGCGATCAGCTTCGACGCCGTATCGCTCACCGACGCGAGATAGACGCGACCGTCTTTCGAGTATGCGTATTGCTTGCCCGCCTCCGACCACACGACCGTAGCGCCGCGCGTCGACGCGAGCAGCGTTCGCGTGGTGTTTGACGCGAGCGAACGGGTGGTCAACCGACCGTCGTTGCCGCCGGCTTCGTACTCCGTTTTCTTCGCGAGATCTTCCGTGTAGCTGACGGCGCTTCCGTCGTCTGCGAGTGTGTACGCGCCCACAGTCATCTCGGGCACGAGCTCGCGATACGTTCCCGCCTTCACGTCGATGGCGCCGACGCTCCGGCGATTGCCCATGCGGCGCAGATCGTCCCACGCGAGAAATGGTTCTTTGCTGCTCTGCACGGTGATCGGTCCGCCGGTGATGTTGGCGAAAGCGTCGCGTACTTTTTTGCGCCACTCAACGGTGTGGACCGCGAAGACCAACTGGGTGCCGGCGCCGTTCCAGCGCAGATCGCTCGTCTCGGCGACGTACTTGCCCGCCGGCACTTTCAGCGTTGTCACCTTTCCCGTAGCCCGATTCCAAACCGCGGGCTCGTAGATGTCCCCATTCCATACGAGCATCGCGAGCTGGCTTCCATCGGGCGACCAGCGCATGCCGCGCACGCCGCGTTTGTCGGGAAAAATCGCTTGCCGCTGCCCTGTCTTTGCGTCGACGGACCACAGGCGCACCGCTGACGGATGCACGTAGGTGGGATCGCCGTCGTGGCGAAAGTCGTTGCCGTAGGTGTCGCGGCGAACCGATTGGGTGAGCGCGAGCCAATGCCCATCGTCCGTCATGTCGGCGACGGCATAGGTGTTGAGCTCGAGCGCGTCTTCAGCCGTGAAGAGCGGCGATGGTGCGGACCGCGGCGCCGGCTGCACGCCGGGTGCCGGAGCTTGGCCCGAAGAAGTCGAGGCGAGGAGGACGCTGAACGCAGCCGCGACGATGCGCGGGCGGACCAAGCGGGAAGCGATCATGTGGGCGCCTTACGGTAGCGGGTGATCGTCGCACTGCCGCTACCAACCTACCGCACCAACCTCAACCCAGGTAGGACTCCAGTGCCCGAGCGCGGCTTACGTGGCGCAGGCGCGACAACGCCTTCTCTTTGATCTGACGAACCCGCTCGCGAGTGATGCCCAGCAGCGCACCGATCTCTTCGAGCGTCATAGGCTCGCTACCGTCGAGGCCGAAATAGAGTCGCAGAATCTTCGACTCGCGCTCCTTGAGGTGCGACAACGCCTCTTCGATCGACTCCGTGAGCGCCTTCTCGAACGTTTGCTCGTCCGGCGTCGGATTCATCGTATCCGGCAGGTAGTCGAGCAGCTTGTTGTCTTCGCCCGGCGTCAACGGCGCATCGAGCGACAGATGCGTTTGCGAAATCGCCATCGTCTTGGCGACTTCCTCTTCGGTGATATCCATGCCGTGTGCGATCTCGGCGTGCGTCGCGTCGCGGCCGAGTTCCTGGAGCAGCATGTTGGCGCGCTTGCCGATGCGGTGCAACGTGCCGGCGCGGTTGAGCGGAACGCGAACGATGCGCGACTGTTCAGCCAACGCCTGTAAAATCGCCTGACGGATCCACCAGACGGCGTAGGAGATGAACTTGATCCCCTTGGTTTCGTCAAATTTGTGAGCGGCGCGGATCAGGCCGAGGTTGCCTTCGTTGATCAGATCGGAGAGCGACACGCCCTGGTTCTGATATTTTTTTGCGACCGACACCACGAAGCGCAGGTTCGAGCGCACGAGTTTATCGAGCGCTTCCTGTTCGCCCTTTCGAATGTTCTGGGCAAGACGCACTTCCTCGTCACGCGAAATCAGCGGATACGCGCTGATGTCACGCAGATACTGGTCGAGCGAGCCTTCTTCGTACGACGACTTCTTGTTGCCGTGGCGGGCCATACGTACAGCGGCTCCTTGTGCGACGGGCCCCAGAGCACACGCGGCGCGTGTCCGTGCGAACGGGGAGAGAACTACCGTGGGAAGAATGGAAGGCGAGCGGCCGAGCGGCGCAATGGCGTCCGCTTGACCTCTTTAGTGAATGCGCTCGCCCAAACGCGTCCAGCGAATGTGGGTGAGCCAGGCAAACGTATCCACCGAGTCGGGCAGGTAACTGTAATAGATCACGAACGGACGTCCTTTGACCAGCGAGTCGGGCACAAAACCCCAATAGCGGCTATCGAGAGAGTTGTCCCTGTTGTCGCCTAGGACGAAGTAGTTCTCTCTAGGGACGACCAACGGCCCCCAGTTGTTTCGCGACGGATGATATCCCGTGGCCGCATCGGCGGTCCGCACGAGATAGTTGCGCTGCCAGCGAAAGTCTTCGGGAGACGGATCCATGTCCGGCTCGGTGTGCTCGACGTACTGCTCGCGAATCGGTTTCGAGTTCCGCACGAGAACTCCGTCGTGCATTTCAACCGTGTCGCCGGGCACGCCGACCAACCGTTTCACGAAGTTCTTGGTTGGATCTTCAGGATATTCGAACACGATCACGTCGCCCCGCTGCGGCTCGCGCAATTTCGGCAACCGCTTGTGCGTAAACGGGACTTCAGCGCCGTAGACCAGCTTGTTCACCAAGAGAAAATCGCCCACCTGCAACGTGTTCTCCATGCTGCCGCTTGGAATCTTGAACGCCTCAACGAGAAAGGTCCGGATGAGGGCGAACAACACGACCGACACCACGAAAATCTTGGTCCAATCCCAGAAAAATCCAAGCTTCGAGCGACCGCGGTTGAGCTCGCGCAACGCATCCAAGCGCTGTTCCGGCGTGATCGACCGCGACGACGCTCCCGAAACGCCGGAACCGTCGTCGTTGCGCTGATCTCCACCTTCATCCGGCGTCGAAGCGGACTCGTTGATACTCATCTCGTCACTGCTCTCCGATGACGACGACCACTCGTCGATCGATGTAATAACCTCTACCGCATGTCCCGTCCACTTGATCACCCGCACGCGAGACCCGTGAAGCCCAACGCGTCAATCGGGCGTGCCAAGGTAGTTGTCGATTTGCGCGCGCTGCAGGGCGCCTGAGAAATCGAGGTACCCCACCTTGGTCTCCGAGTAGAACTCGTACACTTCCCAGCCTCCTTCGCGGTGGCCGTTCCCCGTCTGTTTTACGCCGCCAAACGGAAGATGTGCCTCTGCTCCGATGGTTGGAGCGTTGATGTACGTGATACCGTTGTCCAACTCATTCAACGCGCACATCGCCACATTCACGTCTTTGGTATAGACGGACGAGGATAGCCCGTATTTGACGTCATTGTTGATCGCAAACGCTTCTTCGGCCGTGCGGAATCGCAGCACCGACAGCACCGGCCCAAAAATCTCCTCCTGTTCCAAGCGCATTCCAGCCTGCACTCGGCCGAAAATGGTCGGTTCGAAGAAAAAGCCGTTCTCCACGTCCTTGCCAGTGGGTCGGTGTCCGCCGCACAGCAAGTCGGCGTTTTCCGATTGGCCGATGTCGATGTACCGCTCGACTTTCTCGACCGCGCTCTGATTGATCATTGGGCCCACGTCGGTGCCGTCCTTGCGACCGTCGCCAAGCTTGAGCGTGCGGGCGCGATCCACGAGACGGCTGAGCAATTCGTCGTGAATGCCGTCCTGCAACACCAAGCGACTTGTGGCCGTGCAACGCTGGCCGGTGGTGCCGAACGCGCCCCAGAGCACGCCTTCGAGCGCCAGGTCGAGATCGGCGTCGTTGAAAACGAGCATCGCGTTCTTTCCGCCCATCTCGAGCGACAGCCGTTTGTGCATCCGTCCGCACGTCTCACCCACGATTCGTCCCGTATCCGTTGAGCCCGTAAATGAGATGACGGGAATGAGCGGATGGTTCACAATCGCGGCGCCGGCTGCCTCGCCAAGTCCGTGGACTAGCTGAATGACCTCGGGCGGAAGGCCGGCCTCGATCATGATCTCCACCAGGACGTGCCCCGTGTGAGGAACGTCTTCTGCCGGTTTGAAGATGCACGCGTTCCCGCACAGCAACGCTGGGAACATTTTCCACGTGGGAATTGCCATGGGAAAATTGAACGGCGTGATGATGCCGGCGACGCCGATCGGCCGCCTGAAACTCATCGCCCACTTGTTCCGCATCTCGCTGGGCACGGTGTGCCCGAAGAGCCGGCGACCTTCCGTCGCAGCGTAGTAGGCAGTGTCGATCCCTTCCTGAACGTCGCCGCGTGTTTCGGTGAGCGGCTTGCCCATCTCACGCGTCATCAAATCGGCGATCTCGTCTTTTCGTTTCACCATGAGGTCGCCGATTCGCCGCATCACGTCGCCGCGCGCCGGTGCCGGGGTCGCACGCCAGATCTCAAATCCGCGCTGCGCTGACCCAACGGCTTTGTCGACGTCGGCTGCCCCCGATTGCGGAAAACGTCCAATGGAGTCAGAGACGTCGGCCGGATTGCGGTTTTCATAGTACTCGCCGCCGATTGGTGGAACCCAATCGCCGCCGATGAAATTCTTGAAAGTTTTCATTGCTTGGTGCGGATCAGAGATCGTGAAAATGTCGGCAGGTGAACGGGGTCGCCGGTGCGTCGTTGTTCGGTGGTCGCTCGTTTGCCGTTACGGGCAGGCCCATGCGGTCGGATGCTGCAGGTCCGGCTTTGCGTACCCCACTCTCGGAAGGACTTCCATGGATCCTAGTATCAATCCCCAGAGAACGATCAACAGGGACAACGTGTGGGCGTGCGCCGCGCGATGCCGCCAGGTCCAAACCGAGCTCCAGACGCCGCTGGCCACGACCACGACCACTGCCGCAAGGTAACCTGCGAGTCCAATCCCGCAGCGAGCGGGGTATGGCCACAGGACCATCGCGACGCCCAACGCGACGGACAAGGTCAGCCGGGCGTACACCGCCCAGGCCTTGGTCGTGCGTTCACCGCTCGAGGGCGCGCTCTTGGCGGCTGCCTTTCCGGCGGCCGGCGCCGGCGCCTTGCCCCCTCCCGCCTGGCCGCGCGCAGCCGGCACCTGCGGCGGACCAAGCAACGCCTCGTCGGACAACGACGCCAGCTGCTTGTCGACCTTCGCCAGTTCTTTATCCCAATCGCGATCGGCCATTAGCCCACCATCTCCCTCGTGAGTCCATAGCGCTCGATCTTCTTATAGAGGTTCGACCGCGGCATGTCGAGCCCGCGCGCCGTCTCCGAAACGTTCCAGTCGAATTCCCGCAGCTTGGCCAGGAGGAAGGCCCGCTCCGCGGCACGCTTGAACTCCTCGAACGTTTTGCAGTCGAGGAGCGATCCCAAGCCCGCCTGTTCCGGGTCCCGCGTTCCCACGAGGCGCGCGACATCCTCTCCAATGACCCGCGGACCGGCAGCGAGAATGAGCAAACGCTCGATAGTGTTTCGTAGCTCTCGGACGTTGCCCGGCCAGTCGAGCTGCGCGAGCCGTGTCACGGCATCCGGTGCCATGGCGCGCGGCGCCACACCTTCACGATTGGTCAGCACATTCACGAAATGGGCGACGAGCAGCGGAATGTCCTCGCGACGCTCCCGGAGCGGCGGAACGTGAATGGGCACGACGTTCAACCGATAGAACAGGTCTTCCCGAAACCGCCCCTCGGCGATCTCCGTCTCGAGCGTCTTGTTCGTGGCGGCCAGCACCCGAACGTCGACCTCGATCTGCTTCGCGCCGCCAATGCGCGTCACGACGTTGTCCTGCAATACACGCAGCACTTTTGCTTGCGCGGCGAGACTCATGTCCCCGACTTCGTCGAGAAAGAGAGTACCACCGTCCGCTTGTTCGAATTTGCCCGCTCGGTCCGAGATCGCACCGGTGAACGATCCCTTCATGTGACCGAATAGTTCACTTTCGATCAACTCACTCGGAATCGCCGCGCAATTCACTTCGACGAACGGTCCGTCAGCACGCGTCGATTGCGCGTGCAGCGCGCGGGCGACGAGCTCTTTTCCGGTGCCGTTCTCTCCGGTGATCAACACGCGAGCCGGCGTTTTCCCAACGCGCTCGATCTTGTCGATGACGGCGCGAATCCCGTACGACTTTCCCACGATCTCGTATCGGGATTGAATCGTCTCGCGAAGCCGCGCGTTCTCTTCATGCAGATCGAGATGCTGGAGCGCGTTCCGCAGCGTGACGAGAATGCGATCGGTGTCGAGCGGCTTCTCGAGAATGTCGTATGCACCGAGTTGCGTCGCTTCGACCGCGGTCTGAATGGTCGCGTGACCGCTGATCATGACGACGATGGCGCTCGGATCGCCGTCCTTGATCTTCTTGAGCGCCTCGACGCCATCGATGCCCGCCATCTTCACATCGAGAAACACGAGATCCGGCCGCTGCTTCTGATACTCGGCAATGCCGTCCACCGCGTTGCCCACGGCGCGCACTTCATATCCCTCGAATTCGAGCAACTGCCCGAGCGCGCCGCGAATCCCCTGTTCGTCGTCGACGATCAAAATCCGACGTGCCATCGTTATTGCCCGGACTTGTACAGAGTGACCTTCCCACCCGCCACCCGAATGTCGCCCACCGAACGTGGTATCGGCAACGGCAGTCCGCTCGGACTCATGCCCGGCGGCCGCTGGCCCCGTCCGAGTCGTTTGACCAGTTGCGGAATCATTCCGCTGGGTAGCGGCAGATCGTGGACCTTGACGTCGCGGACGTCGAATTCCGCGAGACCGGGCTGGATCACGTGGAACGTGCCGGACAGTTGCACCCATTCATATTCGCCGAGCATGCTGGCCAACGGACCGAGCGAGCTCGCTCCGCCCAGCTCCGACGTGCGCACGCGTGCCCGCATGGAAATCACATCGCCGCTTCCGTGGGTGGAAACGCTATCCACCGCCGAAGACAAAGATTTCGAGACTGATCCAAAGGCATACGACGCGACGTCGCTCGACGTGAGTGTTTGAAACGCCGGGCCCGTGCGCTGCTCGAGCTTGGCCAGCGCCGCGCGGGTGCGCTCCGAGCCTCGTTCGGTGAGCGGTTCCCAACCCACAGTCGCCGGCGCCGAACGCGTGACGTACGGGCGAAACCGCTCCGGAAGCCAGCGGTCGCGCGTGAACCAACCGCAGACCGCCACAATGGCCAACACCACGAGACAGCCGAGTCGTGCGATACAGCCCATGGTCAGTCGCTCCGCAATGCTGCCGAGAAAAGGGTCGTATACGTCGACCCCGCCGATGAACGTTCACTTCGCATCAAGTCGATCGATTGGACAACGACATCAGCCGTGTAGTCTGTTCGCTTCCCTTCACGCACGAACCCGCGAAGCTGCTCCGCCGGCAATGCATGTATCACGCGGCCGAGAGTGAGATGAGGACGAAACGGGCGACCATCCACCTCGAAGCCAATGCGCTCGCCCGCCGTCTCGACGTCGTGGTGCAGCAACTCGAGCCGTGGATCCTGCCCCACCCCCAACCATACGACGCGGGGCCGCCGAAAGTTCGGGAAGGCGCCAATTCCTCCGAGCTCCATGTTCAATTCGCGGTGCCGGCCGGCGACCGATGCAATCGCAGCCTGAATCTCACCCGCCCGTTCCGGTGGTTGCTCGCCAAGAAATTTTAGCGTGAGATGCAGTTTCGCCTCTCGGACCCAGCCGAGCTCGGGAGCGCAGTCGCGAAGCGCGGCGGTCGCCGCCGTGATTTCACTACGGACGTCAGCTGGAAGATTAATCGCGAGAAAGAGACGCACCGCGCGCCAGCGCCAGCTGGTTGAGCGCACCGGAGCGGAACCCATCGGGGTCGATCTCGGCGCGCGCATAGCCCGACTGCATCACCGCCGCCTCCAAGCGCTCGCGCATAGGAGACGCCGACCACCGGGGGAGCTCAGCGCGATTCAACTCGACGCGAGCGACCTCGCCGAAGTGTCGCACTCGCAGGTCGCCTTGAATGCCAAGGCGACGCAGGGCCGCCTCGGCCCGCTCGACGCGCTTGAGGCGCCCAACAGTCACCGGCGTTCCGTACGGAATGCGCGACGACAGGCAGGGCGACGACGGCTGCTCCCAGGTCGGCAATCCATGGTGACGCGACCGCTCGCGGATTTCGCTCTTGGTCAACGTGAACATCGCCAACGGTGAGACGACGCCATGCTCTTGCCCGGCGCGCGTACCAGGACGGAAGTCGTGCGCGTCGTCGGCGTTGCTCCCGTCGGCCACGACGGTGACGCCGCGCTCGTGTGCTACGGGCACGAGCCGCGTCCAGAGCTCCGTCTTACAGAAGTAGCAACGGTTCGTCGGGTTGGCCGCGTACCGCGGATCGTTGAGCTCGTCCGTATCGATCTCGACGATCGCGAGCCCAATTTGGCGCGCGACGCGACGCGCCATCGTCCACTGGCTCGCGGGGTATGAAGCGCTGCGTCCAACGATCGCCACGACATGGTCCGCGCCGAGCGTCGCGACGGCGACTGCGGCGAGATACGTAGAGTCGACACCGCCGCTGTACCCGATCGCGATCGAGCCCTGCGCGCGCAACCATTCGACGAGCCGCGCCTCTTTCGTTCGCGCGTCGTCCAACTGTGGAATCTGATCGTGCGTCATTCGGGAAAGGTAACGGCAGTACTTCGCGCGGACCACGCAACGCGCGATCAGCTCACGCGCCGAGCGCCCTGCGGTAGCGTCCGGCGGTCTCGGTACCGACTCGATCACGATCTAGAAATGAGGATGCAGAATCCAGAATCGCGCGTCGTACCCCGTCGGGGTGAGACTCCAACCGTACGAGAACGGCGCGAAGTACAGAAACCCGAGCAGTACCATCGCGGCGACCCCCCAGTACCACGAGGCGGACGCTCGCGACGAGAAGCGCCATATCGAGCCGTCATCCGGATCGTTCCACCCGGCAATCACACCGAGCGACATGATGGCGAGCGTGATCAGAAACAACAGCGCATACAGATAGTGATAGATGTACATCACGCGACGGATCGCGATGAACGGAAGAAAGTTGAGAAGAAATGCGCCCAACAAGAAGGCGAGCGCATACCGGTGTTCTCCCCATTGTCGCCGGCGAGACGCGAACAGCACGCCCGCGACCAGTACGGCGATTCCGCTTCCCCACCACAGCACCGGATTTCCCAGCAGGATGACCATCGCTGGCCGTTGAGCATCGGCGCCTTCCCACAGACCGATGGGATGCTTCATGATCGGCCACGTGTACCACGGCGACGCGGCAGCGTGCGTGATTCCCTCGAGGGCGCTGTTCCCTCGACTGATCGCCTTGTGCACGTCCGAGAGTTTCGCGAATAGCGACATGTGGACGGCGGGGTTGTACATCGGTCCGCCCACCATCGTCGCGCGAAACTGCGCGGACATCACCGCGTCATCAATTCCCGTTCGCCGAAGCACATGAAAGTGCACCGCAAATACAGATACGTAGACCGCGATGGGGATCCCGACGAGCACGAGGCCCTCGATCGCGACGCGACGCCATTGATCGGCGCGTCGGGCGGACAACACGACGTCGAGCGCCCACGCGGAAAGTATGATCCCGAGCGCTGAGAGGCCGGTCCATTTCACGCTCAGCGCACAACCGGCCATCAACGCGCTCGCCGCGAGGCCGAGCCAATGAGAGAATCCGGTCGCCCGCGCCGCGGCGAGATACAGCACGATCGCGCTCAACCCAAATCCGATGATGAACGGCTCGAGCAGACTGAATCGCGAGTCGACCAAAAGCGCGTTCTCACACAGAATTGCGAAACTGGCCAGCGCGGCTACGCGTCGGGCGGCACCGAGCTGCCGGCACAACACGTAGATCAGCGGGACGATCAGGGCGCCAAAACACGCGGGCAGCACGCGGAGCGCGACGGCGGGCTCGCCGGCGAGAAGCGTCGCCGATGAAATCCCGAAAAACTTCGCCTCCGCGGCGAACAACAGCTTGCCCAACGGAGGATGGACGTCGAAGTAATGCGTGCCCGCGAGGTAATGCCCGGCGTGATGCTCAAAATGCATCTCGTCGAACGCGACGACGTTTGGAGTAAAGAGATTCCAGAAGCGAGTCAGTCCAGCGAGCGCCGCAAGCACAACAAGCTCCGGCGTCCAGATCGAACGCGTGGGGCGAGCAGCTTTCATTTTCCAGCTGGCGATACGCGCACGAATTCCAGATTCCGCGCGCGGCCGTTCTCCAATGTGAACCCGCGCGCCGGGCTGCCGGTCGATCCACTGTCGCCGAAGCGAAGGACCACGCCCCCGCCGCGAAGCGTTCGGGCATCCGTCGCCTTGAGCGTATCGGGTCCCGCGTGCGCCCGACGCAACAACAGGCCATTCGCGACCGGCGAGAGATCGAAAGTGGCGTCAAGCTCATCGGAGTAGAACCGTCCAGCGAACGCCGACAGCGCGCTCGCAGGGAGACTGATCGCAGCCGTCCCTTGTTGCGCAGCGGCGCGCGTGGGTGGCGCGGGAACCGGCTTCGTGAAACGGGCGGCAAGCACGACGTCGGCCACGCGGTGCGCCATCCCGACGGCATCGGCGGTGCTCACGTTGCACATCGTGACGACGCTCGTGTGCACGTCTGGAAATCGCGTGATGTCCGTCCGATAGCCTCCCGTGCTCCCGCTGTGCTCGACCATCCGCAATCCGCGATACTCGCCGACCTCGAGACCGAAGGCGTACGCCAGCTGCGTGCCGTTCGTCAGGCGGCCACGCTCGAGCTGGCGCGCCAAGAACGTTGGTCCGCCGATGCGGCCTGTATAAAAATTCTCATCCCACTTCTGTAATTCATCGACGGTGGTCATCAATCCGCCCTGCCCCACGATGTCGTTGTTCCAGATGTTGATCCGCCATCCACCCGAGCCCGCGGGGCTATATGCAAAGGCGCGCCCGCGCACCGGCTGGTTGTGATCGTCGTGATAGTGGGTGACCGGCATCCCGAGTGGTGCGAAGATGCGCTCGCCGGCAAAGTTGCGCAGCGACTTACCCGAGACGCGATGCACGATCTCACCCATCGCGACGTAGCCCGTATTGCTGTAGTTGTACTCCGCACCCGGATCGAAATTGAGATGGTGCTGGCGCGCGGCGAGGGCGAGGACGTCCCCCACCGTGTAGCCGTCGTCGAGCCGCATCCCCGCCGCCTCGGCCAACGCCCAGAAGTCGCGCAGCCCGCTCGTGTGATGCACCAGATTGTCGATCGTGATCTTTTTCCCGTAGTCAGGAAGCTCGGGAAGATATTTTCGGACGTCGTCATCAAGTGAGATCTTGCCGTCCTGCACCAACAACGCGATCGACGCGGCCGTGAACTGTTTCGTCACCGAGCCCATGATCATCGGCGTCGACCCCGTGAGTGGAATGCCGTACTCGATGTTCGCCGCGCCATACCCTTTTGCCATCGCAATGCGTCCGTCTCGGAAGACGCCAAGGGCACACCCCGGCGCGTCGAGCGACGAATACCGCGAGAAAACGGCGTCGATGCGCCGTTGCGTCGAATCGGGAAGCGTCGTTTGAGCCGCGACCGCTCGGTGAACGAGCACCGCGGCGACGGCGACGACAGCGACAAGGCGTAGCGTCCGGTGGATTGTCATTGCGTTCCTCTCGATGGGGCGTGTCACGACGGTCGCCGCTAAGCAACGATTCCGCTGCCGTAGGCGCAAGCCGCCGATCTTCGTCCGCCGGGCACACATCCGTCGTGACAGCAGGCCGGCCGCGTGGTATATGAAGGTCGATGCCGTCTTCACTCGTCGATGTAGTTGTCGTAGGTGCCGGTCCGGCCGGAGCCGCAGCGGCGCGCCTGCTCGCCTCATGGGGTCGCTCGGTAGTCGTCGGCGGGCGCACGTCGAAGCGTCGCCAACTCGCCGAGTCACTCCCACCAAGCTGCGCCAAGCTGCTCGAACGCATTGGAGTTCGCGCCGCCGTCGACGGCGCCGGATTCGTCCACGCGAGCGGCAACACGGTGAAATGGGCCGGAGGCGAGACACGCGTCGAATCGTTTGACGCAGGCACCTATGGATATCAGGTGCCGCGGGCCGAGTTCGATGCGCTGCTGTTGACCGCCGCAGAAAACGCTCGCGCCATCGTGCATCGCGACGCAACCGCACGCGAGATCGAGCGTGTTGGCGATGAGTGGACCGTCGCCTTCGACGGACAAAACGGCCGCGACACGGTGCGCTCGAAGTGGATTCTCGATTGTAGCGGACGATCCGGCGTCCTCGCGCGCCGCGGTTGGAGAAGAGCCGAGGCCTCGTCGCGAACAACTGCTGTGGTTGCCGTCTGGGAATGCGACGCCGCCGCGGCAGGACACGACGCCACACACACGCTTGTCGAGAGCTACGACGGCGGCTGGGCGTGGTCCGTTCCAGTTTCCGACGGCCGGCGATTCGTCACCGTCATGTTGGACCCATCCGTTACCGACGTGCCCGGTAAGGCGCAACTCGGTGACGCGTACCGCGCCGAGATCGGGCGGACGAGCATGCTTCGAGACCTCGTCGAGAAGGGCACGCTGGTCGACGAACCGTGGGGATGCGACGCGTCTCAATACAGCGCCGAGCAAGTTGCCGGCGACGCCGCGTTGCTCGTTGGAGACGCGGCGTCCTTCGTCGACCCGTTGTCGTCATTCGGTGTCAAGAAAGCGTTCGCCTCGGCCTGGCTCGCCGCGGTTGCGGTGAATACTGCGCTTGCTGAGCCGGACATGACCGCGGCCGCCATGACATTGTTTGGAGATCGCGAACGAGCGATGTATGAACACTTGCAGCGACAGTCGGCCATGTTGTCACGCGAGGCGGCCGGCGTGCATGAAAGCGATTTTTGGCGCGGGCGGCCGGACGTCGCGCTCGACGAGTCGTTCGGCGAGGTCGACGTGGCCGCCCTGCGGTCGGACGCGCGAGTGCTCCGCGCGTTCGAGGAGCTCAAGCGCCTGGCGTCGGTCGCATTGACGACGGCGCCATCGCTTCGCGTCATCGAACGCGCGACGGTGCACGGACAACGCGTCGTGCTCGAACGGCATCTTGCTTCTGCCGCGTTGCCCCACGGCATTCGGTACTGTCGGAACGTGGACCTCCTCGTCATCGCGCAAATCGCCGCTCGCTACGAGCAGGTGCCGGACCTGTTTGACGCTTACAATCGACAGGCGCCGCCGTCGCCATTGCCGGATTTTCTCGGAGCGTTGTCGACGATGATCGGCCTCGAACTGCTGACGCTCGCTTGACAGTGAGCGCGCGCAGGCGTTATCCCGTACGGGGCGTAGCGGCTCACGAAAACGTTCCGCCTTGTGAAGTCACCGTCACTCTCATTCGCAGGAGAGAAGGCGTCATGTCGCGTACGATGTTTGCGAAGGCGTCCCGCAGTGTGTTGTTCGCCGCGCTCTTTTTGGTGACGGCAAATACCCTCGAGGCGCAGCGTGGTGGCGGCGGCGGTGGTGGTCGAGGACGCGCGGGCGGTGCTCCGGGCGGTCCAGGCTCCGCCTCTGACACGACGACCGGATTCGTCATCACCGATCCCGCCACTCGGCAGCGGTGCTCCAGTTGCCATGTGCGCGACAGTTCCGGCTACATGCAACGCATCTCCTACGAGCGAAAGACGCCCGAAGGGTGGGAGATGTCCGTTCGCCGAATGATCGCGTTGAACAACGTCAAGCTCGATCCGGCGACCGCGCGTAGCATCGTTCGATATCTCAGCGATCATCAAGGACTCGCGCCGTCGGAGCTTCGGCCCGGCCGATTCGAAGTGGAACGGCGGATGACCGAGTATCGCTACACGGCCGATGCACGCACCGAGACGACCTGTCGCGCGTGCCACTCGATGGGCCGAGTGATCACGCAACGCCGAACGCGTACCGAGTGGGATCTGCTCGTCGCGACACATCGTTCGCTTTTCCCCGACGCCGACTTCCAAGCCTTCCGCCGCGGTGGAGGGCCATCGGCAAGCGATAGCGCGCCGGTGCAGCATCCGATGGACATCGCGATCTCGCATCTTGCGCGCGCATTTCCGCTTCGTACGCCGGAATGGACCGCGTGGTCGGCGACGATGCGCCCGCCGCATCTCGAAGGCACGTGGCTGCTCACGGGCAACGAGCCTGGGCATGGTGCGTTCTACGGTCGCATGAGCGTGACGCGCGGCGCTGCCGACGGCGAATTCAATACGCAGGCGAGCTATCGATATGCCGACGGCGGAAAAGTCGTGCATCGCAACGGACATTCGATCGTCTACACGGGTTTTCAATGGCGCGGGCGCTCGACCGACCCGGCGCTTCGTTCGACCGACACCGTCGGATTGCGCGAGGTGATGCTCGTCGAACCGGGGTGGGAATCGATGTCAGGGCGCTGGTTCACCGGCGGCTATGAGGAAATAGGTCTCGACATTTCTCTCACGAAGCTCGGGGCGAATCCGTTGGTCGTTGGCGTGGCGCCCCAAGCACTGCACGTCGGCATCAGAGGACAAGAGGTCACCATCTTCGGCGCCAATCTCCCGAAGACGGTTGCCCCGAACACGGTCGATTTCGGGCCCGGTGTAACGATTCAGCGCGTCGTCCGCTCCACGCCGGATTCGATCACCGTCCAAATCAACGTCGACTCGACGGCGGCGGTCGGCAAACGCGATCTGTTCGTCGCCGGCGCGTCGTTCCGAGACGGCGCTGTCGTCTACAATCAAATAAGTCGCATCAAAGTCACGCCGCTCGCCGGCCTGGCTCGTGTCGGCGGTGTGACGTTCCCAAAACAGCTGCAACAATTCGACGCCGTCGCGTACTACAACGGACCTGACGGCAAACAAGACACCGACGACGATCTCGAAATCGGACGCGTGAAGGCGACGTGGAGCCTCGAAGAGTACGGCGTCACCTACGACGACGACGATATCAAGTTCGTTGGCGGGCTCGATCAAACTGGACTGTTCACGCCAAATCTCGACGGACCGAATCCGGCGCGCAGCTCGAGTCGCAACAATGTCGGTGACGTGTGGGTTGTCGCGACGTTCACGCCGCCGGACAAGGGCGCGCGCGCGCTCAAGGCACGTGCGCAGTTGATCGTCACCGTTCCACTGTATGTGAAGTTCGTCCCCTGGAGGACCCAGCCATGATTCAACTTCGGCGCGGCGAGTATCAGGCCTTCACCGGCGGTGATGCGCGCTTTCTATATCTCGTACCGTCGGCAGCGGTCGTCCGCATCGACGATCTCACGCAGGCAGTACTCGACGACCTCGAAGGCGGCGATCGCTCGAATCTCGAGATCGCCGCCTCACTCGGCGAACGCTGGAGCGCCGAGGACATTCGTTCGTCCATCGACGAGTTGTTGGGTATGCGGGCGATTCATCCGGTTCTCGCGCCACCTCCCAAGCCGGTCGCTGAAAAACCAAAGCGCCGCATTCCGCTCCAGACGCTCGTGCTCAACGTGACGAGCAAATGCAATTTGTCGTGCGGCTATTGCTACGAGTATGGCGAAGACAAGATCGTCGAGGCGTCGACCAAGCCGAGGTTCATGAACGAGACGGTTGCCCGGCAGAGCGTCGATTTTCTCTTCGCCGAAGCGGGCGAGTCGCCGGCGGTGAATCTGACGTTTTTCGGCGGCGAGACGCTGCTCAACTTCAAAGTTCTCCAATCGGCGCTGGCGTATGCGCGCGAACGCGCGGCGTCGCTCGGCAAAGTCGTCAACGCGAGCTTGACGACGAACGCCACGTTGCTTCGTGAAGAGGTGATCGACTGGATCGCGGACAACGATGTCGGCGTCACGGTGTCGATCGACGGAGATCGGGAGCAGCAGGACAAGTTCCGCACGTTCTCGAACGGCATGGGCAGCTACGACATCATCCTGCCGCGCATCAAAGAGCTGTTGGCGCGTCATCGCCGTCGTCCGGTCGGCGCACGTGTGACGCTCACGGGCCAGAACCTCGACGTCACCTCCATCTACAAGCACCTGTTCGAGGAAATCGGCTTCTGGGAAGTCGGCTTCGCGCCCGTCACGACTTCGTGGCAGCGCGAATACTCCATCCAGCACGAAGGGTTTCAGCAGTTGCTGAGCGGATTTCAATCACTCGCGCAGGATTTTCTCGAGGCAACACTCGCCGGCAAGCGCCACGGCTTCTCGAACGTCCGCGACACGCTCGAGGAAATTCACAAGGGCATGAGCAAAGCGTATCCCTGCGGCGCCGGTCTGGGCCTCATGGGCGTCGCGACCGACGGCGACGTCGCGCTCTGTCACCGCTTTGCCGGCTCCGATGCGCACAAGCTCGGGACGGTCACCGGTGGCGTCGATCGTGAGCGGCAAGACGACTTCCTCACACGGCATCACATCGCCAACAAGACCGATTGCGCGACTTGCTGGGCCCGTCCGCTCTGCGCCGGCGGCTGCTATCACGAGGCCAATACCAGATACGGGTCGACAGCCGAACCCAACCTGCACTATTGCGACTGGATTCGCGCCTGGACGAACACCTGTCTCGAAGTTTACGGCACGCTCGCCGAGCGGAAGCCCGAGTATCTCGCACAATTCGATCAGTGACGGCTATGCGACATCTGAAACCGATCAATCAGAAAGCCCATCGGATCGAGGCGACGCTCGACAACGACGTGGTCGCGCTGCAGCAAGGCGGGGGGCCGCCGGCCGGCCCACACATACCCATGGGTTGCTCCTTCGTCTTTTCGCCAGGTTGGGAGGTCGACAGCAGCGGCGGCACCGCCGGTCTTTGTCAGCCGGTCGAACGGGATCTGTTCGACTGCCATCTCACCTGCTTCTGGCCGGCGCACGTCCCCGATCTCTACAACTACGCGCCCGACTGGACAACGAAATGCGCGTCCGCGCAAAAGGACTGGCGCAAAATCGACCTCATCTTCCCATGAGCATTCTCACTCGGCGCTTTCGCGCGGCGGCGATGGTCGCCGCGGCTGCGTTGAGCGCATCGACGACGAGCGCCGCCGCACAGGCCGCCGCGCCCAAACAGGCCGGCGACCCGATTCCGTCCGGCGGCAACGGCACGATCTACGTCGGCACCTACGCGCGCAACATCCTCGTGCTCGACGAAGCGACGATGCACGTGCGCGATACGCTGCATACGTCCGTCGGAATTCCAGAGTTGTCGTTGTCCTTCGACCGCAAGCACCTCTACATCTCCGATCCCGGCAACGAGAAGATCGAGATCCTCGACCTCGCCACGAAGAAGTCACTCGCTTCGTTCACGCTCTCGACCGACAGCACCAAGGTCCGGATGTGGGGCTTTGCCCTCGACCCGAAAGAGCGTTTCGCCGTCATCCTCGTCAAAGAATACGCGAAGAAAAAAGACCGCTACGTCGTGAGCAAGCCCACGCTCCTTCGCTACGACCTCGCCAAGCACGCCGTCACCGATACGATTCCCTGGCCGCGCGGCGAGGAACGCGAGAACGCGCAGATCATCTTCTCGCCCGCCGGCGATCTGATGTACTTCGTGACACAGGATGACGTTCTCATCTACAGCACTGAGACCCTCAAGGAAGTCGACCGCTGGGACATCTCCAAAACGCTGTTCGAAGAAGGCCTCGGCCGCATCGGATTCGGCTTCCCATACGACATCTATGAAGAGCCCGGCTTCTACACGGGCCTCTTTCGGACGACCGACCCAGTCAATCATCGCACACAGATGGGCGTCGCGCGCCTGGATCTCGCCAACCGCCAGCTCGATTTCTATTCGCTGGGTCCGAGCGCAGCGGTGAGCTTCCGCTTGGCGCCGGACAAGAAGCGAGCCTACGGACTGCACAACGAAACCGGCAACTATCAGTTCTGGACCTTCGACCTCGAATCGCGCCGCGTCCTCGGCAAGACGGAATTTGCCGGACGTCCGCGCATGGGACTCGCCGTCAGCACCAACGGCAGCCAGCTCTACATCACCACGGCCGGAAGCACGATCGACCGCTACTCGACGCGCGATTTCCATCTGCTGGGCACCGTCAACCTCGGCGCCGACCAGACCAATGTCGTGCTCGTGCCGCGGGCGCCCTAGCAGAGAACTCTCGTGCAATTGCTGGACAGAGATCTGCGGCGCGCGTTGGCCTACGTCGCGCCGCATTGGCGTCGGTTGTCGCTGGTGCTCGTCCTTTCGCTCATCAGCACCGTTCTCTCCCTATACATTCCGTACCTCGCTCGCCTCCTCATCGATCGCGCGTTGATCGGTGGGGATTCGTCGGTGCTGGTCCGTGTGATTTTTCAGTTCGGCGCACTCACGCTCGGAAGTTTCGCGCTGAATGTCGTGAGCGGATTGGTCTACACTCGCACATCGGCAAACATTCTGTTCGACATGCGGCTCGGACTCTTCCGACAGCTGCAACGACTCTCGCCGCGTTTCTACGCCGACATGCCGGTTGGACAGATCGCGACGCGCTTGAATGCGGACATCGGTGAAATCCAGCGCGTTGCCGCCGAGATCGCGTTGGCGTGGGTTGGCAACGTCATCTTTCTCGTCGGTAGCGTCGTCATACTGTTCCGTCTCGACCGCGCGCTGTTTCTCGTGAGCTTCGCGATTCTTCCCGCATCGCTCTGGGCGCTCGTGCGATACCGCTCGCGTCTCGAAGCCGCCGTCGCCGGTGTGCGCGATCGCAGCGCCGACGTCGGCAGCTTCCTCATTGAGACGCTGCTCGGCATGAAGGTCATCGTCGGATTCAACGCGCAACAGCGAGAGGCCGACCGATTTCGCGCGCGCAACGACTCATTCATCGACGCGCTCATGTCCATGCGTCGCCTCACCTATCTCTCGGGCGGCGTTCCCGGCCTCCTACTCTCGGCGGGCAGCGGCGCGGTGTTTCTCGTCGGTGGCATGCGAGTGATCGATCACAAGATCACCATGGGAACGCTCGTCGCGTTCATCGCCTATCAGATGCGACTCGTCTGGCCAATTCAGGCGTTGATGGGGCTCTATTCCAGTCTTGCGTCGGCGCGTGTGTCGCTCCGCCGCGTCAATGAAATACTCGACGCACCCATAGACGTCATCGAGGCGCCCGACGCCGTTGCGATGCCCGCGTCGCGCGGACAAATCACACTCGATGACGTGACCTTCGAGTTCGGACGCGGCATGGTGCTGGATCACGTATCGCTCGTCGTTCGCGCCGGTGAACGTCTCGCCATCGTGGGCCGAAGTGGTGAAGGCAAATCCACGATCGCCGATCTTCTCGTTCGGCAACTCGATCCGCTCGGCGGCCGCGTTGTCCTCGACGGCATCGACCTCAAACGCGCGCCGTTGAGCGATGTCCGTCGCCACGTACTCGTCGTGGATCAAGAGCCGTTCATCTTCAACACCACGATCGCCGAAAACATTCGCTACGCGCGCCCGGATGCGAGCGACGCCGACGTCGCGGCGGCAGCAACCGCCGCTGGACTCGATTCCCTGTTCGCCCGCCTGCCCAAAGGGGTGAGCTCGAGCGCCGGAGAACGCGGGCGCGCCTTGTCCGCCGGCGAACGCCAACGAGTCGCGCTTGCTCGCGCCTTCCTCGCCGATCCGAGTGTGCTCGTGCTCGACGAAGCCACCGGCGCACTCGACCCGGCGACGGAAGCTCAGGTCGCCGCCGGCTATGAAGCCGTCATGATCAATCGTACGACAATCATCATCACACATCGCTTGGATTTGGCGCGCCGAGCCGACCGCGTCGTGGTGCTCGAGCAAGGCCGCATCGTCGAAGAAGGCACGGCCGACGAGCTCCTGAGCCGACATCAGTCGTCGTTCGCCGGCCTGTTCGGCGGTGGTGCGCTTCAGGCGACGCACTAGCGGTTCGTGCGTCTCACACTCGCGGATCCCCCGTTCGTCGGCCGAACCGGTCGAGGCGTGACCGTCGCGGTGTTGGACAGCGGCGTTCACGCGGACCATCCACACATCGGCGGCGTGCACGGAGGTATCTCGGTCGTTTCGGACAACGAGACGGACTACGTGGACCGCATTGGCCACGGCACGGCGGTCGCCGCGGCCATCCGGGAGAAGAGCCCCGGCGTCAATCTCCTCGCTGTGAGAATATTTGAACGACAACTCGCGACGGGTGTCGATGTGCTCGATCGCGCCATCCGTTGGGCGGCCGATCAGGGCGCGCAACTGATCAATTTAAGTTTGGGAACGGCGAATCCGGCGCACGCGACGCGGCTCTCCGACGCGATTGAATACGCCTCATCGCGGGGCTCGATCGTCGTCTCGGCACGCGAGTCCAATGGGGTCGTTTGGCTGCCGGGTTCGCTGCTTGGCGTCGCCGGTGTCGCGGCCGATTGGGCGTGCGACCGCGACTCGATCGAGGTCGTTCCGCGGTCGCCGGACCTTCCAACGTTTCATGCATCGGCCTACCCACGTCCCATTCCTGGCCTGCCGCGCGAGCGCAATCTCTCCGGCGTATCGTTCGCCGTGGCCAACACGACGGGGTTTCTTGCGCGACTGCTCGAGGGCGCGGATGCGAGCCCCGTTGAGACAATTCAGCGATACTTCTCGGTCACGGGTCGGTAACCGCGAGTAGCGTCGCGCGTCATTCACCGCCAGTTTGAAAGGACCTCGTACCTACTCAGCCGCTCGATCGGCTGCCTTGCCGGGTGATACAGTGAGCGATTTGTTCGACTACGACCTTGTTTGCATTGGCAGTGGACCATCGGGCCAGCGCGGTGCGGTTCAAGCCGCGAAACTCGGCCGCCGCGTCGCGATCGTCGAGTTCCATCCGACCGTCGGCGGGATCTGTCTCGCCACCGGGACCATTCCCAGCAAGACGTTTCGCGAAGCGGTGCTCGCGACGGTCGTCACAACGCGGTCGAACGCCGATCCGAATCGCGCGCAGTCTCGTCCAACATCCACCGATCTCCTGGGCCGCGTTGACGAAGTCGTACTGCGCGAAGGAACAGTGATCGCGAACCAGTTGACGCGCAACGGCGTCGAGATCATCTGCGGCGAAGCATCGTTCATGGATCCGCATCGCCTGGCGATTGTTTCCGGAACGAGCCGGCGCGAGATCACGGCGGCGAACGTGCTCATTGCGAGTGGCACGAAGGCAGTGCCGCCGACGGGCGTCGACTCGGACGGTGAATGCGTCATCACGAGCGATGAGATTGGGAGTCTCAAACGTCTTCCGCGCTCGCTCGCCGTCGTCGGCGCCGGCGTCATCGGCATTGAGTACGCGTCGATGTTCGCGGCACTCGGCGTCGAAGTCACGGTCGTGGACAAGCGCGACCGTCCGCTCGAGTTCATTGACGCCGAGATCGTCGATGAGCTGATCCATCAGATGCGCAAGCGCAATGTCTACTTCCGCTTCGGCGAGGCAGTCGAGCGTCTCGAGGTAAGCGCCGGCCCGCCGCGCCGCGCCGTGCTGCAGCTCGAATCGGGCAAGCGAATCGTCGCCGACATGGCACTCTTCTCGGTCGGGCGTGTTGGAGCAACTGCCGGACTGGGACTCGAGCACGCCGGTATTGTCGCGGACGACCGCGGGCGCATCACCGTCGACCAACAATTTCGGACGTCAGTGCCGCACATCTTCGCGGCCGGTGATGTGATCGGCTACCCGAGCCTCGCTGCCACGTCGAGCGAGCAAGGACGGCTTGCCGCCTGTCATGCGCTCGGCGTGCCGGCCGCGCCAATGGCGTCACACTTCCCGATCGGTATTTATGCCGTGCCCGAGATTTCGATGGTCGGCTCGACGGAGCAAGCGCTCACGAAAGCGAAGGTGCCCTATGAAGTCGGCATCGCGCGCTATCGCGAAATCGCTCGCGGCCAGATTCTCGGCGACGACAGCGGGTTCTTCAAGATGTTGTTTCACCGCGAGAATCGGCAGCTCCTCGGCGTTCACATCATCGGCACCGGCGCGACGGAGCTCATCCACATCGGTCAGGCCGTACTGGCGTTAGGCGGCGGCCTCGACTACTTCCTGTCGACGGTATTCAACTACCCTACTTTAGCAGAATGTTATAAGGTGGCCGCGCTCAACGCGGCGAACAAACTGTCGATGTAGACCCAAACGCAAACCGGCGCGCACACGAACCGTGTACGCGCCGGCAGGCTCGAGTCGCCCACCAACGTCAGGTGATCGTCAACACGATCGGACTGAGCAGAATCTCCACACTGAGAATCTTCACGGAGATACTGTCGGTGCCTGCTGCCGCCGGAGCGGTGTAGGTCGCGGTGCACACGCCCAACGTGCAGGTCGCAGCGCTGAACGTCCCGCCACCGGCGGCCGCCGTCAACGCGAAGTCCGCCGGCTTCGCATTCTTCACGATGTTCCCGAATTTGTCCTTCACCGTGATCGTCACGACTGCCGTCGCACCGTGCGCAATGCTCGTGGCGCTCATCGCGAGCGTCGATTGGGTCGCGCTCGGAATATCAGGCACGACCCGCATCGTCCGGCGAAGGACGATCCGTCCGGCCGAATCCGCCAACGTGTTCATCGGCGTGGGCAGGCCACGAAGGCCCGTGAGCGTGTAGAGACCAGCGATGTTCGGCGGCGTCCACGTCACACTCATGTTGCCGCTGCCGTCGACCTGCACCGAGTCCGGCGTCGTGCCGATGCCCACAGCGGCAAGGCCCGCGTCGAACCGCACCCACTTGCCGACGGCCAGGTTGCCGATCGAGTCGACAATCTGCGTGCTGATTACGAACGACGTCAGTCCGGCCACCACGCTGTCCGGCGTCACGAACGTTACGATCGACGGATTCACGACCACCGGAATTTGTGGCGCCAACGGATTGTTTTGCGGGAGAGAGAGACCGGTGAGCGTCGGTGTGAGGGTTCCTTCCGTGAACAACGCGATGACCGTCGGTCCCGCCCAGATGTTATTGCTGAAGCCGATGCCCACCGCGGCGGTGGTGATGGTCGCGTCGGCGATTGCCGCGCCGCGTGCGTCGCGAGCGATCTGCTTGATCGGAATCGAATCGCTCGCCGACTCGAGCGCGTGGATCGGTTCTACAGCCACACGCCGAGCGACCTGGCGAACCACTTCGGTCACCGAGTCGACAGCGATGATTGAAGTTGCGTCGGGGGCGATACCGAGAACCGAGACGTGCGCCGTGCCGTTGCCTGCCGCAATGAGTTGCGGCACGGCCATCGCGCCGTTGGTCGGATTGCTGACGCCAAGAAGCCCAGAAACTTTGACGATTCCTGAATCCGCGACCGTCCGCGGTACGAAGCGAATCGACGTTCCCGCCAATCCATTGCCGCGGCGATCGGCCAGCGTGATCGTCGGTCCGAGCGAGTCGCCGAAGCTCCACGCCTGGAAGGTGCGCGACGACAGCGTCACGGTCAGCTGCTGCGACACGTGGATGACCGACGTGTCAGCGCACTTCGCCGTGACCAGGCAGAAGTCGTGCGTCGCGATCAGTGTGTCTTGCCCGTTCGTCCGCGCAACGTACTTGATCGTGTCGCCGGCGCCGATGACCGAGACGTGCGCGCCCAAATGCACCCAGCGAATTCCCTGCGAGACGCGCGTGACCAGTGCGCCATTCGCGCGCACCATGCCGGCGCCGATGGCAACGCCGGTGTCGTTGACCGCCGTCAATGTCGAGTCGTGCGTCGACAGAACACGGACGCCGCCAACCACGGACGTCTCGGTACGCGTCACATTGGTCACGACGAAACGTGAATCGGGGAGCGCAAGTGTGACGAGCGAGCGTCCCGTCTTTCGCGCGACGAGAACTCTCGTACGCCCGCTGGTGCCTTCGTCGGTTGCCGCCGCTGCCGCAAATCCGACGATCGTGCTGTCGGCGGACGTCCAATCGAACTTGAGCCCTTGAACGACGTGACCGTCAGCATCCGTCACCTGTGCCTGCGCGCTGCTCGAGTCGCCCACGATCACCGTGTCGTGCGGCACGACGATCTTCATCGACGCCGAGAATGTATTCGGACCGTTCGGCAGGTTTTCCGTGCAACTCAGGCCAATCGACAACAACGCGAACGCGGTGAGCGCAGCGCCGGTCCGAGACGCAAGCGTCCGATGTGAGATGTGGTATCGCATTATCGGCCCACGCGGATTGACAGGCCCGCGCCAACCAGCGTCCGCGACCGATCACTCTCGAGCGGAGACCCGGAGAAAAACCATTGCGACGCCACCGCCCGAAATCCGATCGCGCGATACACCGGCACTTCGGCGGTGAGCCCAATACTCCCGCCGAACGTTGCCCCGCTCGAGTAGCTGTATCTCGGCGTGTGTCCGGTGACGGCCGTCCCGATCCAGTCGTAGCCTGTCGAGTCGCGCGACGCCTGCGCCTGACCACCGAGCACGCCCAGCGCCGGAATGAACAACACCGGGCCAACGTGAAGAATGGGACCGCCGGCGACATAGCCGCCTTGTACCGTGCTCAAGGTCCGCGCGATCCGAAGCCACCCCGCCTCCACCGACCACGTTTGCCGGCGCAGCGATATGCTCGCGTCGAGACTCTGCAGCGCGTCGCGGTCGAGCGGCAAGTAGGTGGCTTGCAACCAATCGCCGCCGACGACGACACCGGTCTCGAAGCGCTTGCTCGCCATCGCGCTCTGTGATGCGGACGCCGATGCCGCCGTGGGATTCCCCTGCGCGTGCATCGGCGACGCGAACGACAGCACGACACCTACGAGCACGAGCGCTCGAACGGAATGTGCTCGCTGGATGTTGAATGTACGATCTCGAATGTGATCGAGCGTACGATGGATGAGCGTGGAAGCGTCAGCGGTGGACGTCACGAGTGGCCTCTGTCCTCGTCGGGAATGAAACGCGTGTGAATTGGAACATCTCCGAACAAAGAGTATCCAAGTCTGCGTACCGACGCGAGTCCAGGCATCAGTCTTTGTGGACGGCCTCCACGTCCCGTCCCTCCTAACATCTTCAATGACAGAACTCCGTCAGTCGCCCAACTGCACTCGCGGCGCGCGCGTCACTTGCCGGCGATTCGTGACAATGCGGCGACCAGCGCTCCGAGTTCAGGCACCGCCTCTTTCGGAATCGCATCCACGCTAACGACCTCAGCGGACTCAACCGCTTCGTCCAAGACGCGGCGACCGGCTTTGGTCAGCGTCGCGTAGCCGACGCGCGCGTCGTGCGGATCCGGTTGCCGAGACACGAGACCAATTTTCTCGAGCGGGATGAGGGCGCGCGTGACGGCGGATGGCGTGAGCCCGAGCGCTTCCGACAACTCGACGCGTCGCATCCGAGTGCCCGAGGCGCCGCGCAGCTCCAAGAGAATCATGAAGTCGGCGAAGCTCAGACCGTGAAGGCCGCCAAGTCGGCGGTCGATGGTGCGAGAGAGCGTCGCGTACGCGCGGGCGAGCGCGAGGCAGAAGGTGAGCGACGGGCTGATTGGAGTCGTTGTTATATCCATGATATATCAAGTATATCTCAACGTCATGTGTTCGTCAAGCATCGACCCATCCGGGAGCGACGGGCCGCCGGCGACGCGCTTTTTGCTCCGCCACGACATGAGCGTACCCATGGCACTGGCGAACGCCCCCACTTCCTTTCCTAAACCGACTCTCCCGCACCAGTCCCCGCTCGAGGACTAACATTATCGCTGGGTCGGATCTCGGAAAATCAGGTCACCTCGTTTCAGACGACAAGCACAGGAATCGACTCAATTGGAAACGCGCTCTACCAGGAATGGAGTCGTCGATCGCGCGGTTGGTCCCGGCGCAACGCTCACGGATCGAGCATTTCGAGGTGACATCGAGGGTCTTCGTGCGGTCGCCATTCTACTCGTCGTTCTGTATCACGCGGGGTGGTCCGCGATGTCGGCCGGCTACTTTGGCGTCGACGTGTTCTTCGTTTTGTCCGGCTATTTGATTACTGGCATTCTCATCGCCGAAATCGCGAATACGGGAGAGCTCTCGCTCGTTCATTTCTGGGCGCGTCGGGCGCGGCGCCTTCTCCCCGCGGCCACCGTCGTCGTGATCGCCGTTTTGGTCGTCGACGCGATTGTCGTCTCGCCGTTCGAGCAGATCGTCTACGCGCATTCTGCCCGCGCGTTTGCCGTCTATGCATCCAACGTGCTATTCGCGTTGCGCGGCGTGAACTACTTTGCTCCCGACCTTGCGCACAATCCGCTCGTCCACACGTGGTCGCTCTCCGTCGAAGAGCAGTACTATCTCGTCTTTGCCCCGTTCTTGCTGCTGCTGGTGCGGTGGCACGTGCTGGCTCGGGATGTCCCGATTCACCGCCGGCTGAACCGGATCGTCGTCGTACTCTCGGTTGCATCGTTCGCCGGCTGTCTCGTCACGATGCGGTGGAACTCGGTGGTCGCATTCTACTCGCTTCCCTCGCGGGCGTGGGAGTTTGGATTCGGGGCATTCGTCGCCATCAACGCCAAGCATGACGCGGCGCCGTCCGATTGGCAGCGCGATGCGGTTTCCGTCGTCGCACTCGCCGGCCTCGTCCTGGTGTGCGCAATGGCCAGCGATGCGTCGGCGCATCCCGGGTGGGTGACCCTTCTTCCTGCCGGGCTCACGGCGATCCTCATTGCGACAGGCCGCAACGGAACCGCAACAGTCGTGGCGCGCCACCTATCAGCTCGGCCGCTCCGTCTGATTGGGCGTCTCTCCTATTCGTGGTATCTGTGGCATTGGCCGATGCTGATTTGGCTGGGCAGTGTCGTGTCGATGCCATCGCTCGGGCTTCGACTCTGCTGCGCGTTTGGCGCCCTCGTCCCTGCCGCGATCACGTATCGTTGGATCGAGTCACCAATCCGATTTTCGCCGCGACTTCGACGTCTTCCTGTTCAGACGGTCGCGGCGGCGTTGGTCGTTGCCGGTCTTACTCTCGCTTCGTCGGCATTCGCAGCCCGACACGCGCGACAAACTCTGGGCGACCCACGGCTGGCGGCAGCCGTCGAGGCAGCAACGAATCTCGCGCCGGTCTTCACCGACGGCTGCAACCTCGATATCAAAGTCATCAAACTGCCGTCCTGCAGCTTTGCGAACGCTGCGAGTGATACGACGGTCGTTTTGTTTGGCGATTCTCACGCGGCCCAGTGGTTTCCGGCGCTCTTGAAAGTTGCGACAGCCCGCGGTTGGCGGATCATTTCGCGCACGAAGTCTGCCTGTCCTGCCCCGTCGATCACGGTCATCTCGCGAGCACTCGGGCGTCCATACACCGAGTGCGACCAATGGCGCGAGTCCGTGTTTCGCGAGATCGCTGATGTCCATCCACAACTGGTGGTGGTTGCAAATTACAGCTCGCGGTACGAGGTGGTGACGCCGCGCGGCAGGATCGACATGAGCGTCGATGCCCGTGCGAATACCAGCTGGGCGCTCGCGCTCCAGACGACACTCCGAAAGATCGTGGCCGCCGGCGCGAAGGCCGTTGTTCTCCAGGACACGCCGCATCCCGGTCTTTCAGCGCCGGACTGTATCGCGAAGCATCACGGGAATGCCGACGCGTGCGTCTATCGCGCTGCTCAGGCAGTTGATACAACGCTCAGCAATCTCGAAGCAAAGACTGCGCGCGCCCTCGCCGGTGCGGGTTTTCTGAACACGTTCGACTTGCTCTGTTCCGGCGCGATTTGCCCGACAGAAGATGCGGGCATCGTTCGCTTCCAGGATGATCATCATATCAGCGTGAAGTTTGCTGAGGCGTTGAGTGGAAAGCTCGAGGCGCGGCTTGACGCGCTGCTCAGGGCGCGATGACCGAGAGCGTTGGGAAGTACGAGCGATACAGCCCCGCGTCGCGCGTGAGCAGCGACAGCCCCCGCACCGCCGCATGCGCACCAACGTAAAAGTCGGGTAACGGCGATCGCTTCGCGCCACCACGCCGGCGATAGGCCCGAAAGCACTTTCCGGCGAGAAACGCCGCTTCCCAGGGCAACGGCTCGCGGCGAAACATCTCCGACGGCAGCGCCTCTTCGATCTCCTCGATGCGCTCAAAGCGCACCGAGACCTCAGCGTACACGATTGGGTTGATGATGAGCGGCGACATGTCGGCCTGCTCCTCGAGCGCCGCCGACGACCACTCGAACCAGTCCGGGTCTTCGGTCAACACATCGAGGAGGACGTTGCTGTCGACGAGGACGCCGATCACCGCCCTCTCCGCGGCGCCGCGTCCCGCGTGAGCGCGAGGATCTGATCCGTACTCATTCGCACGGTCCCTCGACCGCGCATCTGCTCGACGAGCTGCCGCCCACGCCGGCGCCCCTGCGCCTTGGTGAGGACAACGGTGTCGCCCTTCACATCGAACTCGACCTCGGTCTGCGGCAGGAGGCCGAGCCGCTCGCGGATTTCGAGCGGAATAGTCACTTGCCCTTTCGTCGTGATACGCATGATTGCCTCAGTGGTATTACTCCTACCAGTAATACTACTGACGCACAGATATTCGGGCAACTCGGCTGTAATCTCCGCGGCGCCTGGCGGGTGTTTCAACGTGGCCGATAGCAAAGTGCCTCCGAGACGTGGGATGTCAGAACGGGCGTGCTGCCTTCGAGATCCGCGACCGTGCGCGCAACGCGCAGCACGCGATGGTACCCGCGGGCCGAGAGCTTCAACGCGTCCATCGCCGAGCCCAACAGCGCGCGTGCGTCACGCTCGATGCCGCCGTGGGACAGCAGCCAGCGGCCCGACGCATGTGCGTTGCAATTCGTCGCCGGTACATTCGCGAACCGGCGTCGCTGAACAGCGCGACTCGACTCGACGCGCGCGCGGATTGCCCGCGATGCCTCGCCGTCACTCGAATGCTGCAGCGACGACGGCGCAACCGCGCCGAGTGTGACGTGCATGTCGATGCGGTCGGCGAGCGGGCCGGACAACCGCGATCGATAGCGCAGAATCTCCGGCTGCGAACAGATGCAGACGCGCGTCGGCTCGCCGGCGTTCCCGCACGGACACGGATTCATCGCCGCGATGAGCGAAAATCGCGCGGGGAACGCCACGCTCGACGCGGCGCGCGCGATGACGACTCGCCCATCTTCCAGCGGCTGACGAAGCGCCTCCAACGCGCCACGAGGAAACTCTAACAACTCGTCGAGAAACAACACGCCATGATGCGCCAGACTCACCTCCCCCGGTCGCGGAACCCCGCCGCCACCCACGAGCCCTGCCGACGAAATCGAATGGTGCGGCGCGCGAAACGGACGTGTAGCGAGGCACGCGCCCGACGTCTGTAGCAAGCCGGCCACCGAGTGGATCGCAGTGACCTCGAGCGCCTCGTCCTCCGTGAGCGCGGGAAGAATCGACGGAAGACGCCGAGCGAGCATGGTCTTGCCGGCGCCGGGCGGTCCGACGAGCAGACACGCGTGGCCCCCGGCTGCGGCTATTTCGAGTGCGCGCTTGGCGGTTTCCTGGCCAACGACATCGGCGAAGTCGGCGCCATCGTCCACGCTCGCCGATCGCTCGGTGGGCACAGCACGCGCGAGCGCGCCCGATCGCAGGACCTCGACCACCTCAGCCAGCGTTGCCGGGGCGACGAGTGGGAGGGACCGCACGAGGCCTGCCTCGTCCACATTGCCCGGCGGCAAGATAAGCGCGCGAACGGAGTCCGTTGCGGATAGGTGGCGGGCCACCGACAGGACGCCGCGAACACTTCGAAGTGCCCCGTCCAGCCCGAGCTCCCCGAGGAAGGCGAGACCGGCCACCGATCCGGCGGGGACGACTCCAAGGGCAACGAGGAGACCGACCGCGATCGGCAAATCGAACCCGGTGCCGGCCTTTCGGGTGTCTCCGGGAGAGAGGCTGACGGTGATGCGGCGCGACGGCAGGGCGAACCCCGAATTCGCCAGCGCCGCGGAGACCCGCTCTCGACTCTCTTTAACCTCGCCCGCAGGGAGTCCAACGATCGTCCAATGGGGGAGACCCTGGGCGACGTCGATCTCGACACAGACATCGTATGCGTCGATCCCGAGGACCGTCGCGGAGCGAATGGCGGCAAGCATGCCCCCATGCTACTGTATGAGCCCACCTCTGCAGCACCGCGCCATTGCACGCATCATCGTCTTGTGCGGCCCGGTGCGCGATCGCCGTCGCCGGTGCAGCACAATTGTTTGTGTTGACAACACTAACTATTTCGGCTTACCATAGGGCATGCGCTTACACCCCGACGTCGCCGCCATCTTTCGCGACTACCCCCGGATCTACTTTGCCTGCCACCGGCGCCACGTCCGCGACCCGGGCACCGGCGTCCAGGTGAGCGCCCATCAGGTCAGCATTCTCGATCATCTCGACGCCGACCAACCGATGATGCTCAGTGATCTCGCCGAACATATGGGCGTGACTCCGGCAACGATGTCCATCGCCGTTGGGCGCCTCATGCAGCAAGGCTACATTGCGCGCGTGCTCGACCCGGTCGATCGCCGAAAGGTTCAACTCCGGTTGACCGGCGCTGGTGTGCGTATTTGTGCCGCGAATTCGGTGCTCGAGCCCGCGCTCGTCGAAGACATGCTCGATCAACTCCCCGAACGCGATCGACGCGTCGCGCTCAAAGGGCTCGAACTGCTCGGCCGCGCCGCCGTGGCGGCACAACAAACGCGGTCGCGCGCAACAAAGCGCAGCCGGCGAACGGCATCGTAAAAATGTTTCCGTAAAGTGTTCTCGCAAACGTTATCGCACGTGTCTGCGTAGGGGTTCACTACTCTTCCCGTCCCGACGATGGAACTCCGGAGGAATCACTCATGAAATGGGTCTTGGTTGGACTTGGCGTCGTTGCCACAGTCGTTTTGTGTGTCGTCGCGGTCGGTATGCTCTTGCCGCGCGATCACGTTGCCACACTCAGCGCTCGCGTTGCCGCCCCGCCGACGGCGGTGTGGGCGACGATCACGGATCCGACCACCTTCCCTGCCTGGCGCGCCGGCGTAACGCGCGTCGAAGTCGTGCGCACCGCGTCGAATGACCTGTCCTGGCGGGAATATTCCGGAGATGACTCGATCACAATGATCGTCGATGTATCCGAGCCGCCGAGGCGTCTGATCACGCGCATCGCCGACGAGAACCTGCCGTACGGCGGCCGCTGGGAATTCCAGATCGAACCGGACGGACCCGCGGCAAGCCGAGTTGTGGTGACAGAGCGCGGGTCGGTGTACAACCCGGTGTTCCGCTTCGTGTCGCGCTTTGTCATGGGGCACACGAAAACCATCGACACGTATCTCCGAGCACTCGGCAAGCATTTTGGCAATGAACCGACGCCCACCATCGTCGTGGCGCCAGGAAGTGCGCATGGGGTATGAGACGAAGTGCCGCGCGCGTGTGACCGGCCCGGACGGCACCGTTCGCGAAGCGGATGCGACAGTGTTGCTCGAGACGGATGAACTGATCGTTCGAGGCGAGGCTCGCGTTCGGATTCCGAGAAACCGGATCGAACGCGTGACGTTGCGGGCGGGTGTGCTCACAATCGCGTCGTCCGGCGCCGTGGTCGCGCTTTCGCTCGGCGCTGACGCCGCGGGAAAGTGGCGCAAAAAGATCGAAGAGCCACCCAAGCGTCTCATCGACAAGCTCGACGTGAAGACCGGCGCGAGAGTTTGGCTGCTCGACGTCGACGACGTAGCCCTACTCGCGCAGCTCGCCGAGCGGACGACGCAGCTACTGCGCGGCAAGAGCGCATCGGAGTGCGCGGTGGTATTCGTCGGCGTTGAATCGACAACGCAACTCGACCGGATCGATCGGGCGTTGCAGGCGATGAACGACGACGGCGCCATCTGGGTAGTCCATCGCAAGGGGGCCGCCGGCGTCGCCGACACAACAATCTTCGAGCGAGCAAAAGCACTCGGGCTCACGTACACCAAGGTCGCGCGCGTCTCGGAGACCCACACGGCGGAGAAGCTCGTGCGCCCAGTCGCGTCGAGAGCGACAGGGAACGCCACGCGGCCGAAGGTGCGGTCAACGACGGCGAAAAGGACGACCAAGCCGGAAGCGCCGGCGAGGAAGTAGTCCGTACACTGGCGGTGGACCCGCATAGCTTTCGGAGCATGGACGACCAGCCCGCGCTCCTTCTCTTCGACGGTACTTGTGGCTTCTGCGCCCGCGGTGTGCAGTTTGTGCTCCAACACGAGCGATATCGTCGCACGCTGCAATTCGCGAGCTTGGGAAGCGCGACAGGAAGCGCGATTCGCGCGCGACATCCCGAGCTGAATCACGTGGATTCCGTGATTTGGTACGAAGCCGGCTCGGGTGCCGGCGCCGAGCGCGTGTTGACCCGCTCCACGGCCGCCTTACGAGTTCTCCAATACCTCGGCGGCGCCTGGCGCCCGCTGGGCTGGCTAGGGATGATCGTGCCGCGGCGAGTGCGTGACGGCGTGTACGCCTCCATCGCGCGACATCGCCATCAAATCCTGCGCGGCGCGCCGGTCTGTGTCGTGCCCTCGCCCGAGCAACGCGCGCGGTTCATCGACTGGGACATGGCGACGTAAACCGCGGCGCTTGAATCAGGGCTGCAGAATGAATCGGCGAACAGCGGCAAGCACTTCATCGCGATGACTCACGAACACCCAGTGATGTCCGCCGTGAATCTCGAGCACGAATCCGTGCGCGACTTCCTTCTTGAACTGCGCGCGAAGCTTTTGGTCGACGAATTCCGTTCCGCGAATCATCTCCTGCAGGCCGTTGACATGCTCGCGGTCGGTGCGCTGCCACGGCTCGAGTTGTGACACCGAGTCGATGACCGCGTAGATCGCCAATGCTGGAGCGCGAACGGCGCGGTACGGCGGACGTTCGACACCGATCGACTGCACGGCGAGCGTGATGTCTTCGTTCCACCCGTCGTAGCGGTAGCGAGTTCGAATATCTGATTCGGGAATGTTGACGCCGCGCGTCTCGTGAACGAAAGCAACGTACGCCGCGGGAGTGGCTGTATCGGCCGCCGTCGGTTGGGGTCGGGCGGGAACCTCGGGCGGCACGGGGAAGACTTCGTCGAACATCGAGTCGGCCGCGACGCGATCGTACGCCGCGTCGAGGTAGACCAACTTTGATACACGGTCGGGAAAGTTGGCGGCGAAACGCGTCATCTCTTCGCCGGCGATCGAGTGTCCGATCAGAATGACGCGGCCGAGGTGCAGTTGGTCGATCGCATCGCGCACGTCCTGGACCAGGCGGGGCGGATCGTAGCCCGTGGTCGGGTGCGACGACTCCCCGAATCCGCGACGCGTGAGCGCGACGACGTGAAAGCGATCGGTGAAACGCGGGGCAAAATCGTCGAACGCGTGCGCGGTGTTCCCCAACCCGGCGAGAAACAGCAGCGTAGGACCACTGCCGCCAAAATCGAGATAGTGAAGACGCACGCCCGCGGCGACACGAAGCATGCCTGATTTATGATGTGTCGTGTCGCGCCAGACGTCCGTTTCTGCAGGACGCGGTTGGGCCATGGACGCGCGCGGTGCGAGTACGCCGAATGCGCACACCGCCGCAAGTGCGAACGCGCCGACCCGTGGCCTCACGGAATTGTTTTCGCCGACGAGAGATCTTTCACGAGGCGATACAAGAACTCCTGGCTGTCGTAGTACGACTTGATCAGCACGCGCTCGTCCTTGCCGTGGGCGCGGTTGTCGTTGGGGTCGCCGAACAATCCGGACACGCCGTAGCCGGCAATGCCGATGGCGCGCAAATATTTGCTGTCCGTCGCGCCGGTGCCCATAGTTGGAATCACGATGACGTTTGGCCCGAAAAGATCACGCGTCACTTTGGTGATTGGCGCCATGATCTCCGGCGACAACGGCGACGGCGCTGCGTGTTCCATCGCCGGTGGGCGGGAGAGAGTCACGCCGGTATCGTTGATGGCGTGGATCAATCCGGCGCGAACGTCGGCGGGATCGTGGCCTGGGGCCATTCGACAATTCACGTTCGCCGTCGCGGTCTGCGGAAGTGCGTTGCGCGCGTGGCCACCTGAGAGCATGGTCGCGACGCAGGTCGTACGAAGCATCGAGCGGTAGCGTGGATCTTTGGAGATTGTCGCCGCTGCGGTTGCGTCAGTCGGATTTGCAACGAGCGCGCGCATGGCCGCGCCCATCTCCGGCGTTTCGATTGTCGCGGTTCCTTGGAAGAACGCCGTCGTCACCGGATTGAGCATCACCGGAGCCTGATAGGTCGCGACGTGCGTCAGCGCTTGTGCGAGTTGATAGATCGCGTTGTCGTCGCGCGGAACCGACGAGTGACCACCGCGGTTTGCCGTCGACACGGTGAAATTGGCGGAGACCTTTTCGGCGGCGCCGACGGAATTGATGAATGGCTTGCCGTCGCGGAGCGATCCGCCGCCGCCTTCGTTCAGCGCGTACGCGGCGTCGATGAGCTCTTTGTGATTGGCGATCAGCCAACGAACGCCGTTCGATCCCCCTCCCTCTTCGTCGGCGGTCAGGGCGAGAATGATGTCGCGGTCAGGGACGTAGTTCTCTTTCTTGAGGCGCAGCAGATTGGCGATGAAGATCGACGCCATCGCTTTGTCGTCGCCAGTGCCGCGGCCGTAGTAGTAGCCGTCGCGTTCCGTGAACTTGAACGGGTCGATGTCGGGCGACCAGTCGGTCTTGAGCGCCTGAACGACGTCGAGGTGCGCGAGCAGCATGAGCGGTTTCCGCCCTCCGCTGCCGTGGTAGCGTACGACGAGGTTGCCCTTGTCGGGGCGCGGTCCGCCTTGAAAGATGTCGGCGGCTGGGAATCCGGCGTCGAGAAAGCGTTTGGCGACGGCGTTGGCGGCGACGGTGGTGCTGCCGACCGAGTCGGCCGTATTGGTCTCGACGAGCTCTTTATAGACGTCGTGCGCGAGCTGCTGCGCCGGCGTGAGAGTTTGTTGAGCCTGCGCAGCGAGAATGGCAGGAAAAACGAGCGTTGCGAGGGACGCAACGACGGCGGGGGCGAGACGCATCGACGAACTCCGTAAAAACGTGGGTGCGTCAACGTTGCAACGCCGGCCGCCGTCAGGCCAGGTCTATGACCGTGCTGCTAAAAACTGCGAAGGGCTATCCGCGGTCAACCCGCGCCGATGCGGCGTCTGATGTCTCGTGCTCCCGCGGCCACGCCCATGGCAACGCCGCCACCGAACAACAGCGCTGTTCCCATCCCAACGAGCGGAAGGAACCAAACGACGGGCGTGGCGATGGCGACGGCTGCAACCCCGACGATGACCGGAATACTCGCTTTGTGAACGGCGTCCACGTAGCGAAGCTTATTTTGTGTAAACTGGCGCGCCTGCCAATAGCCCAAAATGGTGGCGGTGCCAGCGATAGCGAGCGTGGCGATGGAGCCGATGAATTGAAACACGTGAAGCCTCCGATGTGACGTACGCGCCTGCAATAATGTAGTACGCGGCCAGGAGCCGCGAGTTTCGCTGAACCGCTGGTTTCCCCTCCAAGCGTCGCATAGCTTAGGCTCGTCACCGCTCGCTCCTTTCACGCCATTCCCGAGCGGTGACGAGTCACGATGCGCGTCGTTCGCCACGATCGCCACGAGCAAGTGCTCGCGGAGTGTTTGAGCACCGTCCTTCCGGTGCGAGGCGAGGCGCTTCAGCTCGATACAGTTGACGAGTCTGGAGAACAGTCGCGCCCGAGCACGATTTGGCGCGTGGTCGCTGTCACACTCCACGTGCCGTCGGTTCGATCGTCGGCGCCGAGCAATGGGGCGGCGCTCGCCGTCAAGCTCGTAGAAGTGAGCGTGCTGCCTGACGTCGCACTGATGCCGGAATATGCCGCGGCCGCCGCGCAGATTCTGTCGGAATCAAAGATGTGACCAGCGCCCCACCCTGTTGGCAATGAGCGAACTCGAGCCCGAGATGTACAGCGTCACTCTGGAGCTGCCTCGGCACCTGCGCGATTGGCAGCTGCCGCCGGAATGGAGCTGGGGTGCGGAGGGCCTGAACACACAGAACCGCCACTATCAGGAATTGATCGACGCGTTGGGGCGCTCTCTCTCGTTGGTGAGCGCGCCGGATCCGTCGCACAACGCGTGGCTCGAAGCGGAAGCACGACATCTCGCGCATCGGAATCACACGGCGATGCCCACGACGTATCACTACTGGGCGTCGTTCTCGGAGAGTCGTCGCGGCCCGGGTTATTTGCGTCGCTGGATCGCCGGCGAAACACTCGGCGCGCGGTTGCGACGCATGGGCACGGACGACGTCCCCGGTGTGCTTCGCGTCATGCGCGAGATCGGCTCGGCGCTCAGCTACTTGCACGACCTAGGTGTCTCGCACGGCTGCATGTCGCCGGAAACGGTGTGGACGACGCCGATGGGCCGATTGTGGATCATCGGTTGGCAGTGGGCGATGCCCGCGAACGAAATTCCTCCGGGGCTCTCGCCGGATTTTCGATTCATGGCGGTACCGCGCGAGTGGTCGTCCGGCGTATGGGCGCCATCGCCGCTGAGCGACCAATGGCAGCTCGCCGCGGTGTGCTTCGCGATGTTGACCGGCGAAGCACCGCCGCCCGACGATCCACCGCCGTTGCAACTCCTGCGTCCAGACTGTCCGCAGTCGGTGTCGACAGTGATCGATCGCGCGCTGCGGCCCGATCCCGAGCACCGATATCCGTCGATGGCGGCGATGCTTCGCGCGGTCGATCGTGTGGTGGGTGGTCGAACGATGGTCATGCTCGCCGGCGACGAACCTGGCAGCACGCAGTACACGAACGAGTCGGCGGAAGTGCGTTTGCGTTGGGCGTTGGCCGACGATTACGAGGTGTTGGCGGCGCTGGGCGCCGGTTCGTTTGGATCGGTGTGGCGTGTTCGCGATCTCTCATTGGGGCGAGAAGTCGCGCTCAAGCTGTTGCACCCGAACGTCGCGCGTGACGAGCGGATCGTCGGCCGCTTCCGTCGCGAGGCACGATTGGCCGCACAGCTCGCGCATCCGGCCATCGTGCCGATCTTCGACTGGGACAGCCGCGGCGATGTGGCGTGGTACACGATGGAATTGGCGGAGAGCGGGTCCGTCGCGGACCTCATGATTCGGTCAGGACCGCGACCACTGAGTGAAATCGCGCCGCAGGTAGATTTTGTTCTGAGCGGATTGGCCGCGGCGCATGCGATCGGCATCATTCATCGCGACCTCAAGCCGGAAAACGTGCTCATCGATCGATATCGGCGCTGGCGGCTTGCTGACTTCGGCATCGCAAACATCACGGGCGAGGAGATTACGGGCGCGTCCGGCACGCCGGCGTTTGCGCCACCGGAGCAATTGCTCGGCGAACCTCAGGACGCGGCGGCCGACTGCTTTTCACTGGCGGCCATTGTCGCGTATGCAATGAGCGGCGCGCCTCCATTTGGCGACCGGGACAGCGCCGCGATTCTGGCGCGAGAGATGCGCGGCGATGTCGATCTCTCAGGGTACGCCCCCGAAATCGCCGATTGGTTGCGCCGAGGTTTGGCGCCGGCACCGGAGGATCGCTTTGAGGATGCGGCGGCGATGCAGAGCGCGTGGCGCATCGCCGTGCAAACGGTGTTCGAGCGAGAACGGCAAATGCCTTGGTGGCGGCGCTGGTTCGGCACTGATGGCGCGGGAGTCGCATGGACTGGAGACTCGATCTTCACGAATTAGCGACTTCGCAACGACTCATTCCTCAGCGGAACACGAATGGCGATCGAGACAGTCAACCCGGCGACCGGTGAGCGCGTTCGAACCTTCACCGCGCTGACGGACGCACAGGTCGAGGAACGCATCGCGCTCGCGTCGCGCGTGTCGGTAACGTGGGGGCGCGCTCCGGTCGCACAGCGCCTAGCTGTCGTTCGCCGAGCGGGAGAATTGCTCGTCGAGCGAAAGCAGGAGTACGGGCGGCTGATGACGCTGGAGATGGGCAAGCCGATCAAGGCGGCGGCCGAAGAGGCGGCAAAGTGCGCAACGGCCTGTACTTTTTACGCCGATCACGCCGAGCACTTTCTTGCCGACGAGCGGGTCGACGCACCCGGCGAACGCAGCTTCGTCGCGTTCGAACCGCTCGGCGTCGTGCTCGCCGTGATGCCGTGGAATTTTCCGTTCTGGCAGGTCATTCGATTCGCGGCGCCGGCGTTGGCCGCCGGAAACGTGGGACTCTTGAAGCACGCGTCGAACGTCCCGCAATGCGCGCTGGCGATCGAGCAACTATTTGAAGAGGCCGGCGCACCCGGCGGGGCGTTTCAAACTTTGCTCATCGATTCGTCGGCCGTTGCGCCGATCCTTGCGGACGATCGGGTGGCCGCTGCGACGCTCACGGGCAGCGAGGGGGCTGGAAGCAACGTCGGCTCGATTGCAGGCAAGCACATCAAGAAGACCGTCCTCGAGCTTGGCGGCAGCGACCCGTTCATCGTGATGCCGAGCGCGGATCTGGACAAGGCCGTCGCGACCGCGGTGACGGCGCGGACGATCAACAATGGGCAGTCGTGCATCGCGGCCAAACGCTTCATCGTGGCCGCGGTGATCGCCGAGGAATTCACGACGCGCTTCGTTGAGCGTATGCGGTCGCTGGTCGTCGGCGATCCCATGGATGAGAGAACGAACATTGGACCGTTGGCGACGGCACAGATCCGCGCGGAGCTTCACGGTCAAGTGGGACGATCAGTCGCCGGCGGAGCGCGTGTCGCGCTGGGCGGGCGCGCGCGCGATGGCGCGGGATTCTTCTATGAGCCCACGGTCCTGTCCGACGTGCCGCGGAATTCGCCGGCGTTGCACGAGGAGACGTTCGGTCCGGTGGCGGCGATCGTGAGCGTGCGCGACGTGGATGATGCGATCGCCGTTGCCAATGATTCTCGATTCGGGCTTGGCTCCGCGGCGTGGACGCGCGACGAGGGAGAGATCGACCGGTTCACGCGCGGACTGAATGCCGGCGCCGTGTTCATCAACGGCATGGTTGCTTCGGACCCGCGCTTTCCCTTTGGCGGCGTCAAGAAGTCGGGCTATGGGCGCGAGTTGAGCGCGTTCGGGATCCGCGAGTTCGTCAACGTGAAAACGGTGCGCGTCTTCGCGTGAACGTTCGACCGCTATGTTGCCGCGGACTTCGATCCATCCGCGGCGCGTAGCGAGATCGTGACGCACGCGCCCTCGCCCCTCGTACTGTCGACGGAGATGGTGCCGCCCCAGCCTTCGACAATTTGGCGGCTGATCGCCAGACCGAGGCCGCTGCCGCTGGTGCGCGTGGAGAAATGCGGCTCAAAGATTCGCGGGAGGACGTCGGCGGGAATCCCGTGACCATTGTCGCGCACGGAGATCGTTGCTCGACGCCCGCCGTCGTTTCCTGAATCGCGAT